>Ga0208246_1000020_pt1 | contig 216097 bp, 219 predicted proteins | sample RifOxyD2_FD_184039 | JGI IMG/M metagenome (GOLD analysis project Ga0208246, IMG submission 184039) | Soil microbial communities from Rifle, Colorado - Rifle Oxygen_injection D2 (SPAdes) | ecosystem: Environmental > Terrestrial > Deep subsurface > Rock core/Sediment | place: Rifle, Colorado... | reverse complement strand
AAATACAACATTCTTGCTCAATCTGGCTCTTATGCTATGAGTCAGGCAAATGCAGTTCAACAGAATGTATTGAGATTACTACAATAGTTTCTCCTTTTTGATCGAGCTTACGCTCGATCACCCTCTTCCATTTTCTCTTTTTAGTTTTGGAACTCTTTTTGCTTTAGGTCGGTTAAATATGCGCATCGTCGCAAAACCACATTAAGGATTTAATTATGGGTTTTAGAATTAATACTAACATTGCGGCGATGAGCGCGCATACAAATGCAACTATGAATAATCGTAGTTTGGACGATTCCCTCTCTAAACTCAGTTCGGGTCTTCGTATTAACAAAGCGGCAGACGATGCTTCTGGAATGGCAATTGCCGATTCACTCCGTTCTCAAGCCAACTCATTAGCCCAAGCAATTGCCAATGCCAATGATGCGGTAGGAATTGTTCAAACGGCTGATAAAGCGATGGATGAGCAGATAAAAATTCTCGATACCATCAAAACCAAAGCGATTCAATCTGCTTCTGACTCTCAAACGGCATCATCTCGCGAAGCGATTCAAAAAGATATTAACCGTCTTATCGAGCAATTGGACAATATTGCTAAAACAACGACGTTTAACGGTCAGGCTCTTTTGTCAGGTACTTTCTCTAACAAAGAGTTCCAAGTTGGAGCATATAGCAACCAATCAATTAAAGCTTCTATTGCCAATACCCAAAGTCTTGCAGTCGGTGCAATCTCTCAGCGTCATGATATCTCTCAATTAGGGAATACGCTTGCAGTAACAGCAGGTACGACTAATGTCCTTGGAGCAACAACTCTTTCGGTAGCAGCTCTTTCGGTAGCTATTTCGCTGGGTAATACGGCAGCTATTGGTGTTGGCGATACGATTCGGATTGACGGAATCGGAAATGTTCAAATTACCGCGATGAATACCGCAACAGGTGAATTAACAATTAATACACCATTAACCAAATCAATCACCGCCGGTGCAACCATTTCAATCGTTGCCAATGCGGCAGAAGATCTTTCTAAGCTTGGTACGGTAACCTCCCTTGCTGTAGTAATTTCAGCAAGTGATGTAAGTGGATTTGCGGTTGGGGATAGTCTTACTATAACCAATTCAACCGGATCGGTCACAAGAACCATAACTTCTGTCAGCACATCACTCGGTCAAATTGGGATTTCGGCAGCTACCGGTTTAATATTGTCTACAGCAGGACAGACAATAGCTTTATCCAGCCGTGATACACTCGGTACTGCTTATACAGGAGCCGATTATCAACAATATACCGTTGAGGGTGTTAAACTCGAAGGTGTTCAAATGACCGATAGCAGCGGCAACGGTGTTGCACAAAGCGGTCTTGGACGTGTTGCCGATTTGATCAATTCTACTTCATCATCAACCGGTATCAAAGCCGTTGCGGATACTGAGTATAACAGTACAATCCGTATCGCCGCTGGCAATCTAAGTACTAATATGACAATCAACGGTATTACTATTTTGAATGCGGGGGATTCGTTGCTAGCAGCTGATAGCAATAACAAACTGGTCAATGCGATCAATGCTAATACGGCGGATACCGGTGTAACAGCGAGTCTTGAATCAGATGGTACGTTAACCCTTAAATCAGACGGTCGTGCTATGAATCTTAGCGGCTTTACTACATTGACAGGCTTAAATGACGGTATTCATTCCGGTACCCTACAGCTTACAAAGCAAGGATCAGGAGTCATAGACGTATCATCGGTACATTACTCGAATTCAGGGCTTACCACTGCCAATGCATCAGCAACAACGCTCACCGATATCCCAGTTAGCTCTAAATTAAGTGATCTTGTTTTTGGTAAAGTAGATGACAATAATGATGGGCTAGTTAATACCAGTGATACCGTCGGTCTTTTACGAACACGTGCCGGCGCATCTAAAGCGATGGATATCGTCGAAGCAGCGATTACTCAGCTTGACAGTATCCGTGCTGACCTCGGTTCGGTTCAAAACCAATTGGTTGTTACAGTTAACAACATCTCTGTAACACAAGTAAACGTTAGAGCAGCAGAATCTCAAATCCGTGATGTTGACTTCGCGGCTGAATCAGCTAACTTCTCTAAATACAACATTCTTGCTCAATCTGGCTCTTATGCTATGAGTCAAGCAAATGCAGTTCAACAGAACGTCCTCAAGTTGCTTCAATAGCAACTGAGGGCAACCCTTATTTAATTCTTTACTAAAAACTTCAACTCTTCTGGAAGTTTTTGAAGACTTTCTTCTCTTTCCTCACGCATAATATTGATAACATTATCAATACTTCCCGCCAAAGTGTAAAAATAAGGGATATGGTTAAATATCCAGCGTATTGCCTTATTCTTATTTTCAGATGGATTTGTCACATTTAAAGTTTTAATAGTACCTAATTCGATCTCATGGTGAATAGCTATCGTTTGGATAATGTCCCAATAAAAGTTTTTATATTCAGTGCTATTTAACAATGCTTCTCTGGTCTCAGAAATAATATTTAGCATTCCAATGATTTCTTGATCATTGAAAGTTTCTAGCTGTTCTTCCTCTGATTTATTTTCGAGTTTTTTACAAGGCTCAGCAATCGCCATAAAGGTTGATTCAAGAATACCCTGAAGCTTTTCCCCTTCTGAAATAAGATTATCTATAGTAGAAGAAACAGAAATAAAGTATTCTTTTGCCTCTTCATGTGATGTGCACGGTACATTAATAGGTTGCTTGCAAAAGCTACTATCAACATATTCTTTGACGGAATCTGCAAAAGACATTTCAAGAGACCCCTCAATTCGCGCGCCCCCTTCCGTTGCATTAATGGTTGGGAAAATATTTTTAGTGGATGCAATCCCTTGTCGTAAACCATTAAGAAAAAGTTCCCATATGGTGTTAGATTCAACGGTTCCTTCCCCTCCATATGCCGGCAAAGTAATTATTGATCTTCCGGTCTCTTCATACACGGCGTCAAAAGTTTCTCCAAATGTATACCCCTTGCTGTGAGTCGTCCCGTCTTTTCCATAGGCCAAATCCTGCCCAATAATAATACAGGCACGAAAGCGCATTAAAGCAATCAAATCATGCGACATATTGGCTACACTCATCCCAGAGCAAATATAGCCATACGGATGCAGATTAAAGGAATCATTATAACCAAAGGGACGCATTGCCAAAATATCGGTGCAACCCTCAAGAACAGAAAACATAGAAGGATTTTGTAAAGAAGCTCTAACAAAAATAACTTTTTGTTTATACTCAGACGGAATGTCTTCAAAGAGTCTGGTTATCAGTTCATCCCGTTCCATTGAGGTACAAATATCAGCTGTAATCCCATTTTGATACAATATTCGTAATGCGGAATCAGCACATATAATAGTTACGTTCTCTTGTATCGAACGCAATAAAGGGAGCTGCTTGGACAAACTTGGACCGGTAGAGACCATAACCGCTATATCTGTATTTTTGTGCATACAAAATTTTTGTAACTGAGGACCTGCAACCATATGCGGGAGGTTGGCGATATGGTTTTTTAACCCGGTAAGACCATCTATGATGTCATTACCTGCATTGGAAATGATATATTCCATCGTCTTCAGCATAAGTTGATTTAACGCCATGATTTCATCATCAAAGCTTTCTTCATAATATGGAGAAGGAAAATGGAGAATATACGATTTTACATAGTAAATAAAATCATTCTGATGAAGGAAAAGGACAAGAAAAGGAAAAGATAAATCTTCCGCAAGAAATAGATAAAGTTTATCAGAAAGAATTTCATTTGAAAAATCTTGACAGTGCAGTGCAATAAAAATTAATTCGAGTTTTGGTTCTATTACAATGAGTGCATGCTTTTTGGTATTTAAAAGAGCTTTTTGAAGCATTCCATCACTTATTCCAAAAAAGTAGAGATAAGGGTGGTTTGTTAGTGAGTCAAAAGTTTCTAAAATATTAGAAAGTTCTTCTAGTGTCAAATTTACGCGCCGTCTATTTTGATTGTCTAAAATAGTAACCACTCCGGAAGAGGATATATCAAAATTAAACTCTTTATTTTCTGTACATAGAACTAAACGGTCATGAAGAGACGGATTTTTAGTTTGTAGCGCCTGTAAATTTTTTTGATAATTTGCTTCGAGCATTTTTAAATACATTAGATCTCCTTCTTACTTAAATTGATAGAAGAGAATTGTTCCATAAAATATTCTGCCACCCTAAAATCGGTAAGGGTATCTATATCAATTGACGATTCTCTCGCCATAATGTAAGCAAAAATATTATCTTTCAGCATAAAGCTTTTTTCTTCAAGTAAGCGACTTGTTTTAGAAATATAAATCGCACCGTTTAACCGATAATACTTTTCTAAATCTTGACTTCGTTTATTTTTTATTTCATCACATATAAAATTGCTCATATCTCCATCTTCTGATAGGGTATTGCTCCACAGTGGGCTATGTTCCATTTCACATACAGAGATGACTGCATCGGCTTTTTTTGCTATTAAAAGTTCGATTGCTTCATCAATATGATTTGTTTTTCGTAAAGGACTGGTTGGTTGCAGTAGAATAATATAGTCATAATTTGTGGAATGATCAATGGTGTGTTTGATTGTATCAAACGTTGTAGCCATGTCACCGGCTAAACAATCGGGTCGCTTAATTGTTTCCGCACCAAACATTGTTGAAATACTCAATATCTCATCATCATCACTTGAAACAATAACATTATCAATGTAGTTGCTATGAAGAGCAGCTTCAATACTCCAAGCAACTAGTGGCTTTCCGGCTAATTCAAGCATATTTTTTCTTGGCAGACGCTTACTCCCCCCTCGGGCAGGAATGATAGCAAGAAAAGTTTTACCGTTATACATCAAAAGCCTTATCATACTCATTGTTAGCACGTTCATAATCATTAACACGACCGATATCCAACCAATACTCATGTATTGGAAATGATAATACATTCTCTTTATTCTCGATAAGTTGCTCAAAAAGAGTCGGCATATCATAAAACTGATTTTTAGGAATATATTGAATTATATCGGGACTTAGCATATAGATGCCTGCGCTAACAAAAAATTTATGCAATGGTTTTTCGACTATAGATGTGATTTTTCCATTATCAATATTAACAACACCATAAGGAACTTGAAAATCATATTCACGTACACACATGGTAGCTTTTGATTGATGTGCAAGGTGATAATCACAAAGATGCTCAAAATTTACATTTGTCAATAAATCTCCATTCATGACAAAAAATGGCTCTGTCGGAAGTTCCGGCAATAGGCTTAATGCTCCTGCTGTCCCCATACGTTTATTTTCCATTATGTACTCAATGGAAACACCGAATTGACTCCCATCTCCGAAATAATCCTGAATGATTTGTGATTTATAGTTTACACACATAATAATATTGTCATAGCCATATTCAGAGAATTTTTCGACGATCGTCTGTAAAATGGGCTTATTACCGACCTGAAGCATCGGTTTTGGGGTATTCTCGGTTAATGGTCTTAAACGTGTCCCTAGCCCACCTACCATTAAAATGACTTTATTCGGTTTTTTTTGTTGATCAATAAGTTCGTCTAGATTTTTTAGGCCAACAAGTATCCCGTCATTATCAATCAGAGGGATTTGTAGAATTTTTTTGGTAGTGGCCAATTTTATAATTGTTTCTTTGGACTCATTAATATTAGCGACCGTCGGAGTTCTAAAATAGATGTTTTCAATAGTATCGCTAAGAGTGAAACCTTTAAGGAGTCCTCTTCGGATATCTCCGTCATTTAATGTCCCGATCAGTTTATTATCCTCATCAACAACAAGGGCAATTTGTTTAGAACTTTTATCAATAATTTGCAACGTTTCTCTGATGGTAATATGAGGTCGAACCGTAATATCTTGTAAAGTAAACATTAGTGTTTTTCTTTCCAAATAGGATGCTTTAATTCCCATTTACCATAATTTTTTTCCCATAAATGCGGAGATCTGAATTTTTCAATCACTTCATGATATCTATCTAAAGTAATATCCATATAGTCGCAACAATCTTTAATATATTGTTCGGGAAACTCTCCGTCAAAACGTTTGATTAAGGATATCCCTTCGTCGCGGGTGATGTCACCGTTTCTAATCTCTTGTGCCGAATCATAAGTGGCTCTGCCAATCCCGAATTTAATGGTTGTCGTATGGTAATGTAGCCAATCGATTTTATCATCAAGAGAGCTGTATTTGCTAAAACTACCTTCTGTTCGATGATCATTCGGCATAAAATCACTATTCTCAATCGAATAATAGTACGTTTCTTGTGGATGCCATTTTACATAATACCCAAGGTAGTGTACAGTCGTACCTGTTTTTTGCAAATCATATGGATTAACAGGAAAATAGGCTTCCAAGTCTGATAGTTTAAACCCAAAATCGTGTATTAGGTCCTTTGCCGGTACTCCCCCTAAAACCAAATCAGAAATGCTTAGTTCGGCGCTGTAATATTTTGGATCTCTTGTGGGTTTTTCATTATCTTCAATCGCGTTACCATATTCGGCTTCATTCTCCCCGAAAATCACTAATGGAATATCAAGCAATATAGATAATCGAGGTGCTAGATTTTTTTGACCCAAGATAAAAGGCTGAAAAGGGTGCCCTAAATTTTCAAAAGCACTTTTCGTTAAAAATCGATGCAATTTTCTATTCTGATTGTAAGTATAGTTGGCAAATCCTGTATTAAGCCAGCTTTCAAAATTACGTCGGCCTATATCTGTGTAGAGTGCGGGGGGCCATGTGATAAGAATCGGGTTCATATTGTATTTATATTTGAGCATATGGGCAGCTTGAACGCTATCTTTCCCCCCGCTTCCAGGAACAACAACATCATAGCGTCCATCATTTCGTCTGTATTTATTACATAATTCGATTAATTCTTTTTCTCTCTCATCCCAATTAATCTTTTTTTTCTTTTCTGCATATCGGCATGCTTCACATATCCCATCTTCACCGAAAGAAATCGCCCGCTTCAAAGCTTCCGGTTTATTCTGAAATTCCGCTACCGAGGAGGGTCTTTGGTTACTCATAGTACATTTTTTACAATATTTCACCTCCAAAGGGAGACCATATCTTCCAAACAGTTCACTCATCTGTGCTCCTACAGTGCTATGAAATTTTTAAAAAGTTGAATACCGGCATCGCGGCTTTTCTCTGGATGAAACTGAACCCCGTAAAGATTATCTTTTTGGATTGCAGATACAAATTGATGTCCGGCATAATCAGTTAATGCGGTAATATCTGTATAGTTCACCACTTCGTAGGAATGCATAAAATAAAATTCTTCGTTTTCTAATCCAAATAGTAATCGATTAGGTTTTATGATTTTTATTGCATTAAATCCCATATGAGGAACTTTTGCATTTACCAGCATCGGCTTGACTTCAGCATTAATAACATTTAACCCCGCAGTTTTACCATATTCAAATCCAAGAGATGAAAGGATCTGCATACCAAGACATATTCCCAATGTCGGTTTTGTTCCCATTGCATCTTTTAACGCCTCAAGCAGCCCAGCATTTTCTAGCTCTTTCATCGCATCTTTAAAGCTTCCTACACCGGGGATAACAATCTTCTCGACACTCTCTAACTCTTCTTTTGAATGGACGATTTTGACTGTTCCTCCGGCTTTTTCGATTGCTTTTTTAATGCTATGAATATTGCCTGCGATTCCATAGTTAATTAACCCGATGAGTTGACTCATTTTGAAACCTCAATTCCATTATTTCTGAGATATGCTTTAATATCTTGAATAGTATATTTGTCGTAATGGAGTAGACTAGCTATAGCCACTCCGCTAGGTGCTGCATAATCGATAAGTTCTTTGATCTCTTCAAGTTTACCTGCACCGCTGGTCACGACAACCGGAATTGTTACCGCTTCAACTACACATTTGGCTAACTCTAAATCAAAACCTCTTTGTCTACCGTCGTAATCCACAGATTGAAGTAGTATCTCTCCTGCACCCCTTTGTTCAACTTCTTTTGCCCATGCAATAACATCTTTACCTGATTGAATTCTTCCGCAGTCAGTATAACATTCCCACCCATTGTCCCAACGTTTAGCTTCAATATTGACGACAATAGCCTGATTTCCAAAAATTTCTGCCGCTTGATTAATGATATTCGGATTTTCTTGAACGGCATAAGTATTTATGACAACTTTATCGGCTCCGGCATGAAAAAGTCTCGAAAAATCGTCGATGGTTTTAACCCCGCCCCCTACACCAAAAGGGATAAAAAGTTCATTCGCCGTTTGCTCTATCTCGCTAAAAAGTATTTCTCTTTGATATAACGAAGCAACGATATCAATATACATCACTTCATCAGCACCTTGTTCATAATATTTTTTTGCCAGATTAGCAGGCAATCCGATTTTTCGTAACCCTTCAAAATGGACTGGTTTAACAACAAATGGTGGTTTGACATCGAGTTTGGCAATAATCCTTGTCCTCATTTATTCTCCTCAAAAGTAATAGTATAGAACGTTTTTTTTAATAACGCATTGAGCGGCGTATTCTTCAAAACTTTAATAATTTGGTGACTGGCGATTCCCTCTCCATACGGATTTTTCACCTTTTTTAGACTTTCTTGAAACGGTGCTGAATACAATTGTTGTAAAGCCAAATATATATCTTTTTGTGTGGTTCCGCAATCAATAACACTTGCCGCTTTAATCCTGCCACGCTGACGATCTCCTATATTGATTGTCCCTATCTTGAAACTAGGGGCTTCTAGCAATCCACTTGAGCTATTTCCAACAACAGCATCTATAAATTGAAGTGCACTAAGGTATCGTAGGTGTCCCAATGATATAAATGCTATTGATTTTTCTTTATTTTTAGCGACATATTCATCAATCATTTGATTAATAATACGACCGCCTGTATCGCTATTGGCTTTAGTAAAAATAATATTGGTATCTTCTAATGAATCAATAGCATTTAGTAACGCTTGAAATTGTTTTTTTGCCGTATTATTTTCTAAAGTAACAGGATGAAAGGTCACTAAAATATTTTTTTTATTCAATTTGAAATCAATATTATCTTCAAACGCGTCTCTCTCTAAAAGTTTAAGTCGTTTGATATTTTCTATTCCCATGCCACCGACATTATAAACACGTTCAGGGCGTTCTCCTAACTGTATAACCCGATTTCGGTACTCTTCTGCCGCAGTGAAATGGAGATGGGCCATTTTAGTAATGCTGTGACGGATCGATTCATCAAATGCTCCCTCCGTCGTTTCACCGCCGTGCAGATGGGCAATAGGGATACGTGCGATCATCGCGGCGCTGGCGGCACTAAATATCTCATACCGATCCCCTAGTACAACGACAAGATCGGGTTTGAGCTCCTCAAAGCTCTCCGCAAACGAGATTTGTGCTAGTCCCATTGATTTTGAAATTCCCACCGGAGTGTCGCTGGAGAGGAGCATCTCGATTTTTTTAGTGATCGTAAAATCTTTCTCGATCTCTTTATAGGTGAGTCCGAATTCGGGGCTGAGATGCATCCCCGTTACGATGATTTGAAGTTCCAAATCAAAATCGGCTTCGATCTCTTTCATTAACCAATAGAGAAGCCCATATTCCGAACGGGTTCCGGTAATGACGCATATTTTTCTCATATTGCCTCATCTTTATAATAGTTTTTAGACGCGATAGTTCCAATCATCTCATCCCACAACATAGGACTAATTCCTAATGCGGGACGCTTTACGGTGATATTTTCGGCACTTAAACGTTCCCCTTTTTGAATCGGTCGTGACGCGACAATGCTTTTTCGGGCAATCGGGATGTTTTTCATCTCGCTCGGCGAGGGTTGTTTAATACCGTCTCCTAATGCTTTTTCGATATTTCGGATTGCTTGGATCATCGCGATCAGTTCATCGGGTTCAAGACTTGCTTTATGATCCGGTCCTTCCATCTCTCTATCGAGGGTAAAATGTTTCTCGATCACACTCGCCCCCATCGCTGCGGCGGCTATAGGGACTTCAATACCGCGCGTATGATCGGAGTATCCTACACGTATATCAAAGGTTTCTCGTATGGTGTGCATGGCACGCAGGTTTACCTCTTCTATCGGACAGGGGTATTCGGTGGTCGCATGGAGTACGGTGATATTCTCTTTCAGCGTTCCTGATCCAATAAGAATATCTAAGGCATCTCTAATTTCCCCAAGATTCGCCATCCCCGTAGAGAGAATCACCTTTTTACCTAACGATCCAATGTGCCGAAGATAGGGGAGATTAGTGATTTCACCGCTTGGAATTTTAAAGATTTGCATACCTAAACGATCGAGAAGATCGATACTCTCATGATCAAATGGGGTAGATAAAAAAAGAATTTTTTTCGTTTTGCAGTAAGTGATGAGCTTATGATGTGCTGCCTCGTCAAGCTCCAGTTTTTTGATCATTTCATACTGTGTTTCAGCAACATCCGTCGTCAGTTTTTGATACGTCGCTTTTTGCGCTGTTTTGGAGACAAGTCTATCGGCTTTGAACGTTTGAAATTTCACCGCGTCCGCACCCGATTGCGCGGCCACATCGATCAGCGCTTTGGCAAGTTCGATGGAACCGTTGTGATTGACACCCGCTTCGGCAATGATGAAAATACTCATTTTGCCACACTTCCCGCTTTAATAAAGGAGCGCTCTTCAATAAGGGATACCTCTTTGGATACGGCGTTGCTTCCGAAAAAACTCCCCCGCTTGATAACTGTTTCCCCGTTGACAATAGCACCCGTCGAAATATGGCAATGATCCCCGATAGTACAATCGTGCTCGATGAGTGCTTTTGTGTTGATGATACAGTTATTGCCGACAGCGGCATTGGCATTGATAAGGGCATCATGAAAGATGACGGTTCCCTCACCGATACGGGCGTGTTTGGAAACATACGCCCTAGGAGAGATAATAGTAGGAAGTGAATACCCTGTTGCTTTTAAGTGTTCAAACATATGAATACGACCATCGGGAGATTTGATTTGACCAAAGGCGATCAATGCATAGCTACATTCACCCCTCAACCGCTCTAAATCTTCATTAGAACCGATTATCTCGTAACCGAGTACGAACTCTCCAATTTTTTCAGGAATATCAATAATTCCGCTGATCTCAAATTTCCCTTCGGCTTCAATGACATCGATTAAAGACCTACAATGTCCGCCGCCGCCGATAAGGAGAAGTTTTGGTTTCATAGACGTACTCCGCTTGGGATGTTAACAACCCGTTCTTCGAGCCATAAAGCATTGCTTAAATCGCTGCATAGACACCCTTTAAACATCTCCAGCTTATTCATCAATCTCCAGATCGGACGAGTCATAACTCCGCGATCGTTCGTATAACTCAAAAAAGCTTCTTGCTCCTCTTTATTATTTAAGATCAGTGTCTGGAGCCAATAGTTTGATCGTGCATGGTCGGGTTCGCGTACTAGGGTGATCGAAGCCGCATCAAAAAACGATCCATATTCACTCGTTAGAAGCCGCTTATTTTCTAAAAAGAGGTCTAAGTTTTCCATTTGGGCACACAACAATGCAGCATTGAGATTCGGGAGGCGGTAATTATAAGCGATCTCATCATGGACATATTCCCATCGATGGGGGATTTTAGCGGTGGTGGTGATGTGTTTAGCCCTCTTTGCCAACTCTTCATCATCGGTGACGATAACCCCGCCGCCGCCGCTGGTGATGATTTTATTACCGTTGAAACTGAACACCCCTAAAACTCCAAAGGTACCCGTGTGGCGGTTGTCATAGGTGCTTCCAAGCGATTCGGCGGCATCTTCGACCAAAGCTAAACGCCACTGATCGCAAAGTGCTTTGATCTCATCAATTCGGCACGGATGTCCGAACGTGTGCATCGGAACACACGCTTTGATTGTTTTACCGCTCATTGTATTGATACATCGGTCATCCACTATTTTGCAGTGGGTCTCTAAAAAAGTTTTCAGTGCATCTGGTGATAACCCCATCGTGTCTCGGTCAACATCGACAAAAATGGGATTTGCTCCGATGTAGCTAATGGCGTTGGCAGTTGCAATAAAGGTAAGGGGTTGAGTGATCACTTCATCGTCTTGTTGAACATCTGCCAAAAGGAGTGCGATGTGCAGTGCTGCGGTTCCGTTCATGGTAGCAACAGCGTATTTTGATCCTACATACGCTGCGAACTCTTTTTCGAACCGATCCACAAACACTCCGACACTGGATACAAACGTGGAGTCGATACATTCATTGAGATAGGCTTTTTCATTGCCGATAAAGCGCGGTTCATGAAGCGGTAAAAACGTTTCGGTTTGAAATGTTTTTTGTATAAAGTTTGTTACGGCTTCAAAGTCCATCACATTTTTCCGTCGAGATATTTGCCGGTCTCTTTATGACCGAAATCAGGGATCATCTCAAAAAATAATTCGACGATTTGATCTTTTGTCCATTGTTTCTCGGCTTTCATTTGATCGATTGCTTCGGTAAAACGGTTGAGTTGCGACTCATCGTAAAGGGGATCATTTTTGATGATACCGAGATTCTGAAATCGCTCCATATCGAGGGTTTCATTATCGGTAAAAAACTCTTCGAAATCTTTTTCTCCCGTTGTATCGCTACTGGTAAAGAGACATGGCCATTGACCTTGATCGGGGAGCGTTTTGGAAAGTTCTCTGGCTTCCTCTTCACTATCGCACAGATAAGGTTCATACCCCAAATTGTTGAGATATTTGATCGCAATATCGGCAAACGTGATCAGGTGAAGTGCTTCACTGAGTTTCGGGAAAAAGATATCGCGGTTTTCGCCGAAAATACACGACATAAGACACAGTTCTCCCGACTCTTGCGGGGTAACAAAATAGCGTTTGATATCGTTGGGGGCAACGATCGGCTGACGTTTTTGAATCCGTTGGTTAAACCCGTGCAAGAGTGAGCCGTCACTGAACGCGACATTCGCAAAACGAGCAGTAGAAATGGTGATGTCGCGGCTTCGACGCATCAAGAACATCTCCATAATCCGTTTACTGGCACCCATCATATTGACGGGATTGGCCGCTTTGTCGGTGGAGACGCAAAAATATTTTTTCGCACCCTTAGCGATCGATTGACGCAGTGTTTTATCGGTATTGAATATATTCACGTCAATCATCCGCATCAGAGTAAAAGGGTCTTTTTCACTTCGCACATGTTTGAGAGCAGAGAGGTTGAGGATGTAGTCGTATTGACCGTCGGCTTCGATAAAGGCATCGTATTCAACCGATCCGATATCAAGGGCAAATGTTTGAAAGTCCCCATCGATGTATCCGAAAGAACTGCGAATGTCCCGTACCAGTTCGACCATATTATTTTCACTGATGTCGACAACATGGAGTTTGAACGGATTGCGTTTGAAAATCTCTTTGGTGACGGCTTGACCGATAGATCCGGCTCCGCCAATCACCAAAAAAGTTGAAGATGAAACCATCTGTTGTAGTTTCGATTCATTCGAGGTAATGTCTTGTGTAAACAGCTGTTTGTCGCGCCCGATTAAAGATAAAACATTCAAACTATTATCCTCAAGCATCAATTTTTAGCATTTTAATCTAGACACAATAAATAGAATTGGAGTCACTTATTTATGAATCATCCTTCTAAGAATAAAGCAATTTTAATGCCAAAAAAGAAATTTGCCTTTTCGCTTTAGCCATCTGCATTAATCATCGCAGAAATTTGCTGCTGCAACGATGAAAACTGGTTATTGAGTTTACTGATAATGGAATCATACATTGCAAAACGGGCTGTCATCGTATCATAGCGTGCAGTAAGAAGGGCAGTAGACCGTTCTCTCTCCGTATTCAACGATTTTGTCTCTTTTTTAGAAGCGTCTATCAATGTGCTCATAAGACCAGTAGAATCGGTATACGAATTAAGAAGTGCATCAAGATTCCCAAATACCCCTTCCGTATACTCACCGGATGCATTTGTCGAGCCACTAAAAAATGCCTCAAGCCCAGTCGGATCTGCACTCATTTTCGCATCAAATTCACTTTGGGTAAATGTCATAACTCCGGCTTCGGTCAATCCAATCCCATATTGTGCCAATGACTGCCCATTAGAATCAACAGACGTCATCATCTTCGTCACTTCGCGCTTGATCGCCTTAATAGTGTTGTCCCCATTAAAAATACCGACTTTGCCGTTTGCTAAATCCGTCAAAGTCATATCATCAAGTTGCTTGATAAGGGTGTTGTAACTGGTAGCTAAATTTTTTATTTCATCACTAATAGCAGTCGTATTTTGAGCAATACCGATATTGGTACTTCCTCCGTCTTGAAGTAGATTGATAGTAACGCCGACAATCAGATCATCCACTGAGTTAGAAGCTCTTGTAATAGTAATTCCATTGTACTTAAATGAAGCGTCACTCGCAGTTTGAATACTCTGCGTACCCGTCGGATTAGTTGATACGTCATATGTTTTTAATTCATTGTTAAGTGTTCCGCCTACAGAATCTGAAATAGAAATATTCTGACTAGCACCCGTCTCTTTGGACGTCAAAACAAGATGATATTCATTTGCCCCCGTTTGTAAAATCGATGCCGTTACTTTTGTCCCTGCCACAGTATTGATCGACTCTTTAAGATCAAGTAAAGAGGTCGTACTGGTGTAGTTAATATCATAACTCGAACCGTCAACGGATACACTCATCGTTCCAGAACCGCTTGATACGGTTGCTGTTTCAGATAAAAACGAGCCTGATTCTAAAATGCTTTTTTTTGCCAACACCGTATTCGAAATCGAAAAACTCTGAATATCACTTCCTGAAAGAGCCGTTACACTTACGGCATCGGTATTCCCCGATACGGATCTTTTTTGATAGAGAGTATCGTCAGACAAAGTGCTGGCGTTAGCTTTGAAAGAGCTCAAAAGGCTACTCAATAAATCCAACGCACTCTTTTTTTGAGCTTGAGATGTAATTTTGTTGTCAATAGGAGTAATCATGTTGGCAGTATCATTCGCTTTTAGCTTATCAATAACATCCGCCGTCAAAACACTTGAACCGATACCGAGTGAGCTTACAGTTCCTGCCATTACAAATCCTTTTGTATATTAGTGTAATCTATATCGACCGAAACGGCCAAATATTTAGCTCATTACACTAAGCAAAAAAGGTTCCTTTACTATTTTTTTGTTATCCCGAAGCGTTGAGAACGGATTGTCATTTCGCTCACGCAAATCCCATCTCGTGTATCCAGCAGATACTGAACAGCTTGTGCGATATCAGAGGTGAGGAGTTTGGTGTCATCCTCTTTTCCCACACCGAATCTAAACCCGTCAAAAAACGGTGTTTCGGTCATATCGGGATTGATCGTAACCACTTTGACCCCGCTGTTACGAGTCTCCTCAAAAAGGGTCAATCCGAATGCACGAAGTCCCGCTTTAGTTGCGCTGTAAAGGGCGGAGAATTTGGAGTGACGGGTCGCTTCGATGCTAGTAATATTGAGGATCATCCCTTTCGACTTTTTGAGGGGACGCATCAATGCATTAGCGAGTAAAATCGGAGTGGTGAGATTCAAGGCGATCATATCGGTGATGGTTTTAGAACTGAGTTCTTCATGGGGTTCAAATCGTCCGAATCCGGCAGCGTTGACCAAAATTTCCAGATCTTCAATCTCTACTAATTTTTTTTGTAGGATATCGACCACCGCCAAATCACTCAGATCACACGGTAAATGCTCAAAAAGAGGGTGATGGATATCTCCTCTGCGACGGCTGAGTCCGATAACGTTATATCCGTTTTGCAGCAATACCTGCGCTATCGCTTCACCGATTCCTGAACTCGTCCCCGTTACGATTGCCGTTGCCATGTTCGGACCCTCTCTTTCGGTAGATACTGCGTTGCTTTTGCCAATAATGTCTCTAGAATAGTGGTTTCGATTGCTTCCGGATAGGTTGCCATCTCATCACGCACAATGTAGGGGTAAAAGGCGACATCACTGCGGCGAAGTTTTTTGAGGGAACGAAGATGGCTTTGTGACATACGAAAACTCCCCAATGTGAGATGTTCGATTGCTTCGGGATCGATAGTTCTAAATATCTGTTCAATCAGTTCAGTGTAGAGTATAGCAAACTTCTCTGTATAGATAACAGGGTCGATGCAAAGTCGTACTTTCCATCCTAACGTGATCGCTTCCGCCACCGCTCCGAGCCGTTTTTCGAGACTTGGGGTAGCGTGTTCGTAAGCGTTGATGATCTCTTGCGGAGAGAGGGTCCATGCAAGCGTTACCCTCGGATTGGGAAGAAACGATTTTAGCGATTTGATATTGGCGCTTTTGGTGCGGATTTCGAGATGAAGCTGTTCTTGTTCTGCGGCAAACTTCAACCATTCGCGTGTTTGGTGTGTTAGCGATTCGATGGCAAGGGTATCGGTATCATAGGAGGTCGCTACGAGGGTAGCTCTCCCTAAATAGGGGTGTAATTGTTCAAACGCATCTTCGAGATTCACAAATAACACCGTGTTAGCTGAGGGGTAAAGCCCCTGCAAATAGCAATAATCACAGTCATACAAACACCCCATAACGCTGGAGGCATAAAAAAACTGCTCATGACCGAAGCCGTCGCTGTATTGGCTCCCCTCATGCAAAAACTTCCCCTCTTTTTTGGCAAGGATCAGTTTTTTAGAGTGACTTTGCGCCGCAAAACTTTGTGAGGGTCGGTTAAACACCTCTTTGTAATGATCGATTAATATAACCTGCGAGTCGGCAAATTTTCTCCGAATCATTTGGCTCTGCGGGTGATCCACCACATCTCGTTCGATGTAGAGATGAGAAAAGAGCTTAGGCGGTGAGGGTTGCAATGAGTTCTTCAAGGAGTTGACTCCTTTCACGTTTAGAGCTAGGAATCAGAGGATTTAAGGGGGGAAATGTCCCTTTGTTTCTAAATCGAAAATATGTGAGCGCATCTTCGAGAGCAGAGCCTTGGCTTTTCGTAAAATGGGTTTTAAACACTTCGATTGCTTCCCGTTCATCTGCGGAAAATAAAGACGCCTCTTTCTGTATAGCGCGCAATCTTGAGATAAGAGTATCCACGGTATCCACGTGAGAACGGAGAAGTTCCATAACCCCCTCTTTAGTGACACTCTCGGGAATACAGTGATCGGAAACAATTTTAAGAAATGCCATTTGATGAAGCTTGAAAAAACGGGATGCGGCTTGAAAAATCGCACCGCTCTCCATATCAACCGGATAGTCGCCGCATAGTGATTGGGGAGTATCGATACACCGCATCGACGTTTCACGGAGAGGATGGGAGTAAAGAATGTCGGGATAATAGCGTCGATCTCCGTCCAAAATTTGATGGATCAGCAGCGCTTCACCGACTGCATAAGTAGAAGGTGCTCCGCAGATTCCGATATTGATCAAAATATCCTTCTCGCCGGGAATCCGCCATCCCAACAACGCGCTCACCGCCATCAGCGCATTCATTCGTCCCATTCCGCTCACTACTAACACTATCTCCTCATTTCGATAGAGGGTATAGGGGAGAGAGGTATCGCGTTTTAGACGATAATAGTCACACAAAGGTCTGGCTTCGGCATCAAGTGCTGTAACGAGGTAAATCATAGATTTATTATAGCACCATCTTGCATTTGCAGGTTTAAACGGCTATAATTCGCCAACTCTTCTAGACCTGTGCAAGGGGATGGACGGACATCGTGTCAGGGTAGGAATACAGCAGCACACCCGTTCATCTTTTGTGCCGCAGGTATCTGGGAGAGCCACTTCATTTAACTTCTTTTTACTTTATCCCCAAAATTTTTCATAAACTTTTCAATCTTCGGTGCAATCACGACATGACAATACCCCTGCGTCGGATGTTCGCTGTAATAATTTTGATGATATCCCTCAGCTTGATAAAATTCCGGTGCGGGAGAGAGTTCCGTTACGATGGGATCACCCCATTTTTTTTGTGCTTCAGCAATGGAAATTTCAGCTTTTTGTTTTTGATCTTCATTGTAGTAATAAATGACGGATCGGTACTGTGTCCCGCGATCGGCTCCTTGGGCATTAAGCGTAGTCGGGTCATGAATCGCCCAAAAAATATCTAAAATTGCTTCATACGAAATAATCTCGGGGTCATAGGTAATCTCAACCACCTCCGCATGTCCCGTAGCACCGCTGCACACTTGCTCATAACTCGGATTCTTACGCACCCCTCCGGCATAGCCGCTGAGTGCGCGCTGAACCCCCTCAACACGGTTATAGACCGCTTCGATACACCAAAAACATCCGCCGCCCACTAAAGCTTTTTCCATAGTTTCCGCTCTTTCTCTTTTTTGGAGTGATTATCTACCCATTCCACTGTAAGGGTGTTGAATAAAGTGATTTGCTTTTCACCTTTAAGTTACCGTTCCGTAATTTTATAATTGGAATCATCTCTTCAATCTCCACATTTTGAATAAAATAATCACTTTGACTTTCTAAATTATTTTCACAAATCCAAATAAAAAGATACAATAAGAACCGATAAAAATGAGAAACATAATGTGAAGAATGAATACATGTCCCCTTTACTCAAACAACTCTTAGCTTCCGCAAAAGATCACGAAGCCCGTCTCAAAGAGGTACTCGACATCATCGCCAAGCGCGACTACGTCGAAGCACAGAACCAACGGATAGAGTACCAAGAACAGCTCACCATGAAAGAGCACGTTATCGCCCAATCTCAGGGCAAACTAAACGAACTAAACCAACAGCTCCGCCTCATCACCCAAGAGTATCGTAACAAACTCCTAACCGAACTCACCCAAAAGTCCAAAGAGGCAACCTCACTGCGCACCGAAGTCGAAACTACCCAGTTTCGTAACGCCAAACAGCAGATCATCGCTCCCGTAGATGGCTATATCGGAAAACTCCTCGTCCACACCGTAGGCGGAGTCGTCACCCCCGCAGAGAAACTCCTCACCCTCATCCCCAAAGGTGTCCCCCTCATCATCAAAGCCACGGTACTGAACCAAGACATCGGATTCGTGACCAAGAAGATGGAAGCAGCAGTGAAGATCGATACGTTTGATTTCCAAAAATACGGACTCATCCACGGAGAGGTCAAACACATCGCCGATGATGCCATCGAAGATGAGAAACTTGGACCTGTATACGAGATTGCCATAGCACCATCTAGTCTGACCCTCAAAGGGGAGGGGAAAACTCTCTCTATCCATCCGGGGATGAGTGTGACCGCAGAACTCAAAGTCGGTAAACGCAGAGTGATCGAGTTCTTTATCTATCCGATGATCAAATATTTGGATGAAGGGTTGAGTGTGAGATGAAGAAAACGATACTTCTCATGCTAAGTGGAGGGCTTGATTCTTGTTATATGCTCTATTACTATCTGACCCAAACCGATTACGATATCCATGCCCATCATATCTCTCTACGTTATCCCAGTGAACCGCGATGGGAGCAAGAAGATAGTGCTAGCCGTAGAATCGTCGAGTATTGCCGCGGCATACGAGCATTTGATTACACTGAATCACGTTGTGATATCGGGTTCAAACGCTATGTAGGACGTGATAGTGATACACAGTTGCTTATGGCGGCGAAAGTAGCCCCAAACTTGCGAGGAGAAGTTCAGCTTGCCATCGGATGGGAAAAAAGTGATTTTGAACTGGAAGTGAATCGCCAACGTGCAAAAAATCATGTTACTGAAAACTTATGGAATGCACTGTGTGACAGTATAGATTATCCTTTGGGAGAACATATCAGCCGAAAGATTCTTTTTCCCCTCATAGACATGAATATTGATAAATCTCAAATGATTGCTACGTTACCCGATGAATTGGTTGATATGACATGGTCATGTCGAAGACCTAAAAAAGATGAACAAGGGGTTATTTATTACTGCGGGATATGTAAACCCTGTCAGACACTTCGTGCAGCGAGAGAAATAGTATGACTATATCCGTTGTCGTCCCGTTTTATAATCCGCCTCTTCATCTATTTGCCGAGTGTCTACGTGCACTCAAAAAGCTAAACCCCTACGAGGTGATTCTTGTCGATGATTGCTCTACGGATAGCCAAGCGGTTCAGATGGCGCAAATATCAGGTTTTATTTATCTTAAAACACCGTATCAATCTGGTTTCGATGGTCTACCGTTTAACTTGGGTGCTAATGCTGCCAAGGGTGAGTACGTCTGCCGTGTCGATGCGGATGATGTGTTACTCGAATTACCAGAAATGATAGAAACAGATATCCATTTTGGACGGCTTAATCGTGTAAAAGCACCCGTAGGGATTACGATAGAAGAACTTATCCTTGCTCCACGAGCTATCTGCAATGCCTTGGTAGCGAAAAAAGAGATATGGCTAAAATATCCCTTGGCAGAAGATACAAACGTCTATGGAGATGTCCTTTTTGCTCTAAGAGGCTTACAAAATCAACATACTCATAGCGTCCATCCAACCGTTAACTATATCTATCATAAACACCCCGCTTCGATTCAAAACTCCAAACCGTTATTTCATCATCGTCTGCGACTGGTTCAAACGGTTGCACGGTTTTGCCAGTTGGAACAGATTGATACACAACAATCCATCCGCTATCTAGAAATGGCGATGTTAAACGTTAGACATGGCAGTGGGAGTTTGAAACTATACGAGCAACATCATCATCATCCCTCTACAAACGGAAGAGATACCTCATGAAGAGAAATAAAAAAATACAGATTGTACATAGAAAAAAGAACATAAAAAGGAGTAAAAATGGTAAAACAGGTGATTTATGATCAAGTTCGGATCAGCGAATTAGGTGTTGCCTCTATCAACCTAGGCTATACCAAAACCACAGACTACGAAGAACAAAACCGCATCTTCCAAACCTCTAGCTTTACTACCACAGACGGGTCAACCCAGAGCATCAACGACGTATGGTTTAAATCTAAAATCCAACAAAAGGCAGCATAAATGGAACAAGTTACACAAAGCACCAATTCTTCTACACCGAGGGATTATGATAAAGATCCTATAGTGATAAAAGATGACACACGTAAATTGTCATTGTTTCTATTTATTTTTTCAATGTTTATAATGTATCTTGCAGGCTTAATGTACCCTAATTCCCACTTTACACAAACTAATTTGATTATTTCAATTTCGATTTTTGTGTTGCCAGTACTTTATAAATCATTGCCACTTATAAATGATAAGAATGAAGTCATTTTATCTGGAAATCAAATAGTACGACAATGGGGAAAGTCAGAAATAGGAATAAGATGGTCATCAAATATTATCATAGAAAAAAGTTTTATTGATTTTTTTGATAAACAGCAAGCAGATGCTAGCTGGCAGAGATACCTTGGTGCTATATTCAATATTTTACTGAATCATCCATTTTCTTTCATTGCAAAACCTATATATTATTTGTTTAAAAATGGGTTAGACGCATATAGATTTTTTGACACATTTATAATCCGTGATGGTGAAGAGATGATTGCCATACTAATTACCAACAAGCAAGATTATGAATTGTTGAAAGAATTTTTATTTGTTAAAGGTGTTGATATTGATCAAATATCAGTATTTTATACACCTTTTTATCTCTCTTTAGAATCAGCCACAAAGGATAAATAATGGCACTCAGTTCAATTTTTAGTAATATCGAAAAAGTCTATGGAAAACTAATTAAAGGTGCTTTTGATGAAGCGAAAAAACAAGGTGCTGAGAGTACAGACACTTTATATTATATGATGACTACGACAGGAAAAGTATTATTTGATATTAAGGATCGTAGGTCCTTGGAAGATTCGTTAATCAAAATAGGTGGAGATGTAATTCAAGGATTTTTACTAAAACTCAAACATACGGGTCAGGCGTTAAATGTAAATACAGTATAATTTCGATAATACCAAAAACCAAAGGTAAAACGATGCCAAGAAGACCTAGAGTAGAGCTTAGTGGATTTCATCATATCATCAACAGAGGTGTCAATAAATCTGATATTTACATGTGTGATGATGATTATGAGATATTTTTGATGATTGTGTGTAAAGCGTGTAAAAACTATAGAGTTATTCTTCATGATTATTGTTTGATGAGTAACCATTACCATCTTTTGGTTGAGTGCGAGTTGGAAAACCTATCTTTATTTATGAAACATATCAATAGTAATTACGCTATTTATGTGAACAAAAAATACAAACGAAGCGGTCATTTTTGGCAAGGACGGTTTTATTCCCGCTACATCAACAGTGATGCGTATTTTTACACATTGGTAAAATATATCGAACAAAATCCTATTGAAGCAGGGATGGCACAAAGTGTCGGAGAACATCCCTATACGTTGTTATGGGCAATAAAAAATAAAACAACTCCGATAGAGTGCTCACTGCATTCAAAGCTGATCGATGAGATTAAAGATATTGATATGTTTATAGGATTAACACTCAATGAAGAAGATATAAAAACACTACACACTATTGAGCAACAAAAAGTTCTACTCAATGAGAATGTGAAAAGTCTCGCATATACTCAATCACTTGATAGCCACTTTAAAGATATTTCGACGAAACTTTTGCGAGATACCGCAATCCATCAAGCACTAAGCGATGGATATACTCAAGCACAGATCGCGCGACATCTGGGTGTTTCAAGAGCACGTGTTTCACAGATGGTAAAAAAGTTCAAAGATAGTTAATATTTAACGCCTGACCCACTAGAGACCCCTTTACTGCTCCTGATCAACTATTTAAGTTACCGTTGCGTAACACTTCACCGATAGACTGACGTTTATAAAATATAAAGAAGGAGAACCCAATGGAAAAAATGACACCGCTCGAAAAAACCCTTGTCAAAAAATTACGTAAATCTAAACGCGCCAGCTGGATGGTTGACTAAAACTCTTTTTTGCTCACAGTGAGCAATAATCTCTCCCTTATTCCCACTTTTCCCTTTCGTTAACATTCATTACGTCATACTTTCAGGATAATACCTTTATAGGATTCCCGATGCTTCAAGCTCTAATGGTCGAAGACGACCCCGATATCACAACACTGTTGGTCAACTATCTGAAAAACTACGGAATCGCACTCAATGCCGTCTCCACTCCATCAGCCGGACTGAATCTGCTCGATACCGACCATTTTGACTTAATCATTTTGGATTTGACACTGCCGCAAATGGATGGATTGGAGCTGTGCAAAATGATCCGTCAAAAAACCGATATCCCTATTCTCATTTCCAGTGCCCGCAGTGATATCAACGATAAAGTAATCGGACTGGAGTATGGTGCGGATGACTACCTCCCAAAACCCTATGAGCCACGCGAACTTATCGCTCGGATCAAAAGTGTTCTACGCCGCTATCGCCCCACACTGGAGAAAAAAAACAAACTCTTTCTCCTTAACGAAAACGAACAAAGCATCCTCTTTAACGGCTCGCCCCTTTCCCTCACACGCGCTGAATACGAGCTCTTATCGCTCTTTATCCTCCATCCTAATCAAACCCTTAGCCGTGACTTTCTCTCCAACAATGCTGAAGCGATCTCTTGGGAGAGTTCAGCCCGTACAATCGACGTTATTATCAGCCGTTTACGACAAAAAGTTGAAAAAGATCCAAAAAATCCTTGTTTTATCCACTCCATACGAGGAAGTGGATACCGGTTTTCAGGATAAGTAATGACTCATAGCATTTTTCTCCGTATTACCCTCTTTTTTCTTGTCACCTTTATCGCAATGGGATTAGGTTTTGTTTTCTTACAACAAAAACTTGCCCAAGAGTATACCCATAGGATAGAGAGTGAGGCGGGTAATATGCTGTTGGTTTTACGCAAAAGTGTCCCTCTCGCCCCCCCTATGCGCAGATCCTATTTGCAAGAGCACGGCTACAGCGTTGCCGAACCGCACCATGATTTAATCAAAACACTCAAAAATGCCCTTACCGTTATCCCTAAAAACTATCCAGAGGAGATTAAATCCTCACTCCATGAAGGGCGGATACAAATTTTAAGGGATGAAAATCATCTCTACATTTACTTAACAAAAGCTACACCGCCGCTGCTGGTCATCAAAACCGATGCGGCAAAACAATCCCATTGGATTGAAGCGCTTTTGCTCTCTTTGATACTGGCACTACTGCTTCTGTATTGGTTCATCATCAAAACTCTTTTTCCTCTGAAAACCATCACCCAAGCAATAGCACAGTATGGTGCGGCGGGGATTTATACCCCCATTCATAGCAAAAAAAAGGATGAAATCTCTCTCGTTTCCCGCGCACTGGACACTGCTATGGAGAAGAATCAAGCCCTGCTCGAAGCACGCAAACTTTTTTTACGCAACATCATGCATGAGTTAAAAACTCCAATCACCGTCGGTAAACTTTCTCTTCCGTTTATAAAAAAGTCTGAAGAGAAATCGATTTTAGAACGGGCATTTTTTCGGATGGAGCACCTAATCGCGGAGCTGGTTCGCTTAGAGCAGATCACATCGGGATCACTCGCTCCCCATCTACAAACATGTGACCCTAAAGCCCTTCTTGAGAGGGCAAAAGGGTTGCTTTTTCTACATGATGAAGCCATCGATCTCTCATTGGACGGAACACTTATTGTCGCCGATTGCGAGGTGATGGTTACCGTCTTTAAAAATCTCATCGATAATGCCATTAAATACAGCTCTGAGGGAAAAGTAACCGTTCTCCAAAAAGGGGAGAGGTTTCTTTTCTCTAATGTGGGGGAACCTTGGGGAGAGGAGTGTACACTGGAGCGATTGAGTGAACCGTTTTTACATCATCATGAAAACTCGAACAGTTTCGGATTAGGGCTTTATATCATTAAATCGATTATCGATGCCCACAACTTCACCCTCAACTATCGCTATGAGAACGGGAGTCATCGATTTGAGGTGGTATGCCGGAACCCTCTTTTACCCCTCGATTAAGGCGGATTTCAAAACAGGCTCCCTTGAGCGTATTATAAACACTCAGTTTTCCTAAAAAGTGTTTTTCAATAATCATTTTGGCCATATACAAACCGATTCCCGTCCCTTGAGACTCAAATTTCGTCGTAAAATAGGGGTCAAAAATTTTATCAATGATCGAAACATCAATCCCCCCTCCCGTGTCTTCTATCGCAATCGTACAGTAACGCTCATCTGTAGTACATCGGATACGGATAAGACGCTCTTCTCCACGATGATGCTCTATCGCTTCACGCGCATTATTGACCAAATTAATCAAAACTTGCTTGAGCTCGTTAGGGTAAACTAGAACTTCTATCTCGGGATCAATTTCTCTCTCAATGGTGATCTTTTTACGGATCAACAAAGGGCCTAACAACGCTTCGACATCATTCACCATCGCATTAATATTGACGGGGATCTGGCTCCGGTCTTGTTTGAAAAAATTTCGGAAATCATCAATAGTCTGAGACATGTACTCAATTTGCGCTTCAGCAATTTCGAGTACTTTCGCCGATTCACCTTTTCCATCCAACGAACAACTCAGATTGAGCCGCGTCATAGAGAGCCCTAAAATATTAAGCGGTTGTCGCCACTGATGGGCGATTGATTCGAGCATAGAACCAATCTCCGCCATTTTAGCCTGTTGTATCAGCAGCTTTTCCTGCTTCCGATTTTTCTCAACCGCCTTTTCAATCTCCTCTTGAAGCCGTTGGTTAAAGGTTTCGAGTTCGGAAGTACGCTGACGTACCAATACATCCAATCGGCGATTTTTATACGCGACTAAAAGAAATAATAGTGCCATAAATCCGGCAATACCCCAGACCAAGCGATAATTGATCGGCGTATCATGTTGTTCCATAACAAGCCAACGCCCATGTATCTCTTCGTACTCTTGAGGCGTAATAGAGGCTAGAACCTTATCGCTGATTGTGGCTAACATCCCCCAATCGTTCCGAAATGCAAATGCAAGTTGATACCGAAACGGTGTCTCTCCTACGACTTTGATATTTTTAAGATTGTGCCGCTCAATCAAATAGCTCACAACACTTAACCCCTCAACGCACGCATACACTTCCCCAGACGCTACCTTCTGAAGAGCTTCAAGCGACGTATCGGCCAAAACCGGAATAATTTTCGGATAATGCTCACGTAAAAACTCCTCACTTGCATACGAACGGACCACCGTCACTTTTTTCCCACTGAGATCATTCAAATCATTGATATATCCGACCCTTGAGTTGGTAACGATAACCATCGACTGCTTTAAAAAAGGGCGGCTGAAGACTAAGCTCTCATGTCTTTTCTCTGTAATGGCCGCTCCCGAGAGCATATCCATCTCTTTGTTTTTAACGGCGCGAAGCGAATCACTCCAGAGCTTCCGACTGTAATCCACTTCAAACCGAACGCCTAGCCGTTTTTCAAGAAGAGCCAAATACGAAGCACTAATCCCGACATGTCTCCCTTTATCATCGACCGATTCGATCGGAGGCCAATTATGGTCTATTCCAACACGAATGACAGGGTGTTCCCGAAGCCATGCTCTCTCTTGATCAGTTAAATGCAGCCTATCATGTTTGTAGAGCAACGGTCCAAACGGAGGGATTGATTTTACAACCCCCATCAGTCGATACCCCTGCGCAATCATCTCCAAACGAACCGGATCAATTGAACCAAACGTCGTATTAGGAAGCAGGGCAAGCTCTTTAAGTACTTTCCCCTCATAAATCAAAGCATCCAATGATTTGTGCTGCGGATTATAGTTGCGGTAAATCAGTTCCGCCGTTTCTTCGATATGATCAAATGCCCACAGCCATCCACGAATCGATGCATCGTAAAACGCTTCTGTGCGTTCAGGATGAAAAGCCACCTCTTCTTTAGTTGTAAAAAGAATATCACTGTAATAATCGAATCCGTACTCTTTCGGATTAATAGTATGCGTTTCTATTCCCGCTTTTTGAAGGATATAAGGCTCATTAGATACATATGCAACCATAGCATCGGTTTCACCGCGTGCGAGTGACATTGGATCAAATGAATGTGATTGCACTTTCAAATCATGAGTGCTCAAGCTGACACTTCTAAACATGGCCTGTATTTCTGCCCATTGCATCATGTCATTCGTCAGCATAACCCGTCTATTTTTTAGGTCTTTAGCACCTGCTATAGAAGCATCTTTTCGTGTCAATAATACCATCGGAGAAGATTGATAGATCGCCGCCATTAAAACAAGCGGAACACCGTTGATATAGTTGACAATCAAGGATGAATGTCCAACACCGTAGTGTGCTTTGCCGTCCAAAACACTTTTTAGAGATGCCTCTTTTTTATTTGCATCCAAAATAGTAACATCCAACCCTGCATCACTATAATACCCTTTTTCCTTTGCCACATAATAGCCGGCAAATTGAAACTGATGGAGCCACGGCAACTGAAGAGTAACCGACTCTTTTGACCATGCCAGCGTAATACAAAAAAGAGTTAATAAGAGCAGTTTTTTCATGTTTAAGAGTGTATCCAAAGAATTATATTTTCATACTTAGAACCCTTTAGGCTACACTTCGATAAAATCGCATATTATTTTAATTGCACAAGGTCTCTACGATGTCGATCAAGCACACACTTCTTGAAATTATTTCCAAACGCCCTCTTATCATCGACGGTGCCATGGGAACTCAGCTTCAAGAACGTGCCGACAAGATACCCGATAGTGCGTGGGAGGGGTTAGAGGGGTGTAATGAACTTCTCAACGTCACCTGCCCTGAAGTCATGAGCGATATTTTTCACGCCTACCTCACGGCAGGAGCCGATCTCATTACCACCAATACCTTCGGTTCTTTTAGCTGGGTATTGGACGAATACTGGATCGGTCATCGTTCGTATGAGCTCTCCCGTGCAGGTGCGGCAGTATGTAAAACGGAGTGTGAGAAATTTTCCACACCCGAACATCCCCGATATGTCCTCGGCTCCATCGGGCCGGGAACCAAACTCCCCTCTCTCGGACACATCCACTACGATGAAATGTTTACGGGATATTTGGAGTGCTGTTTGGGACTAATCGACGGCGGATGTGACATTTTCCTCCTTGAAACCTGCCAAGATCCGTTACAGATTAAAGCGGCTCTCCACGCCTGCGAAGCGGCGAACCGTGAGCGAGGCACTGAGCTTCCTATTATGGTCTCCGTCACGATCGAACTTGCGGGAAGTATGCTCATTGGAACCGATGCACAAACGATTGCTACTATCTTGGAGCCCTTCGACATCATCAGCCTCGGTTTTAACTGCGGGACGGGACCGGAACAATACGGCAAACATGTACGTACCCTCTCTGAAGTGTGGGCTAAACCTATCTCCGTCCACGCCAATGCGGGGCTCCCCCAAAATCGCGGCGGATATTCCTATTACCCGATGGGACCCGATGAGTTTGCCCAGTTACAATGCGATTTTTTAAACTATGACGGTGTCAGCTTTCTCGGCGGATGCTGCGGAACCACCCCTCAGCATATCCGCGCATTAGTCGATAAAGTCTCTACTATCGCCCCTAAAAAACCATCCGGGAATATGCCTGCTTCTGTCGCATCGCTCTTTAATAGCGTCGAGCTGATCCAACAACCCTCACCCCTTTTGATCGGGGAACGCTCCAACTCAACGGGATCGAAAGCGTTTCGAGAGCTCATCATCGCGAGTGATTACGAGGGAACCCTCAGCGTCGGACAAGCCCAAGTGCGCGACGGTGCCCATTGTCTCGATGTCAACGTCGAGTTTGCGGGGCGTGATGGTGCAGTAGATATGGCGCACGTGATGAGACTCTACAACCAAAAAATCCCCCTTCCTCTTATGCCTGATGCGACGCGGGTCAATACGATGGAAGAAGCACTCAAATGTATCGGCGGAAAACCGATCATCAACTCCGTCAACCTCGAAGACGGGGAAGAGCGGCTCGATGCGATCTGTTCTCTCGCCAAAAAGTTCGGAACGGCACTCGTGTGTCTCGTGATCGATGAAAAAGGGATGGCGAAAACGACGGCGGATAAAATGCGTATCGCCGATCGTATCTACGATCTGTGCGTCAACCGCCACGGTATCGATCCGCGCAATCTAATGTTCGATATGCTCACCTTTACGGTGGGAAGCGGTGATGTGGAGTACCGTGATGCCGCGATCCAAACCCTCGAAGCGATCCGTCAACTTCACGCCAAATATCCGAACGTTGGCTCGACACTGGGACTCTCCAATATCTCTTTCGGGCTTAGCATGAATGCCCGTGTCTTTTTGAACAGCGTCTTTTTACACCACTGTATTGAAGCGGGGATGACCTCCGTCATCATCAACGTTAAACACATCGTACCGCTTGCCAAAATGTCGCAAGAAGATCGAGAGATCTGTGAAGAGCTACTGTTCCAGCCCGATGATCAGTCCCTCTTTAAATTTATCGGCCATTTCAGTGATAAAACGATTGATAACGGCAAAAACGATGAAGCCTATGAGGCGATGAGTGATGAGGAAAAAATTGCCCAACTCCTCCTTGACGGCGATAAAGAGCGGATGATTCCGTTGGTCGAAAAAGCGCGTCACACCATCAACCCTGACACTATTGTTAATGAAATCCTCATCGATGCAATGAAAATCGTCGGTGAGCTTTTCGGATCGGGGAAAATGCAGTTGCCGTTTGTATTGCAGAGTGCCGAGACGATGAAAACGACCGTCGATTATCTCAACCCTTATCTCTCGAAACAGGAAAAAGATACCGATACTACCCTCGTGATCGGCACCGTCAAAGGGGACGTTCATGACGTAGGGAAAAACCTCGTCGATATCATCCTCTCCAACAACGGGTTCAAGGTGATCAATATCGGGATCAAAACCGAACTTGAAGAGTATCTTGATGTTATGAAAGTGAACGATATCCACGCCATCGGAATGTCGGGATTGCTCGTAAAATCGACCCAAGTGATGAAAGACAATCTTGAAATTATGGCTTCCCGTGGGATTACGACGCCTGTTCTACTTGGTGGGGCGGCACTCACTCGCAGTTTTGTGGACGATTTCTGCCGACCGATCTATAACGGAGCCATCTTTTACTGCCGCGACGCGTTTGACGGCGTTATCGCGATGAGCCGCATCGAGAAATACAACGCCGATCCGAGCGTAGGGCTTGATACCCGCCTCGGCGGTGATATGGTTGAACGTGCCGCCAAAGAGGTGATCGACGTGGTTATCCCTCCATTCCATGAGCTTAAAATGCCGAGTGAAGTGAAAATCCCTACTCCACCGTTTTGGGGACGGCGAGTTCTGCGCAGCGAGCAGCTCGATTTTGATATGGTGTGCGGCTGGATCAATAAACGGAGCCTCTTCAAAATGCACTGGGGATACAAACGTGCAGGGATGAGCGTAGAAGAGTATAAAAAACTCCTTGAGACAAAAGTCTATCCGGCGTATGAGCGAATCAAACGTGAAATCGTGAAACGGGGATTGTTTGATCCGACCGTGATATACGGCTACTATCCCGTCCGAAGCAGTGATCAAGAACTTCTTATTTTCGATGAGAGCTATGGATGGAATATCGATGAAAATGCCAATCGACAGCCGCTTGACGAAGTGATCGGAAACGCTAAATACGTCTTTGAATTTCCGCGCCAACGTAAAACGCCTCATCGTGCACTGAGTGATTTTTTCACCCATAAGCGCGATGATGTATTACCGCTAACGTGTGTTAGTGTCGGGGATAAATTCAGCGAATATGAAAAAGAGCTCTACGCTAATAATGAGTACTTGGAATATAACATGGTCCACGGATTCGGGGTAGAACTTGCCGAAGCGCTTGCCGAAGTAGCGCACAAACAAATCCGTTTGGATTTAAATATCGCACATGATGATGAGGGATTTAGCCTGCGGGATGTACGCCTCAACCGTTACGCGGGAGCACGCTACAGTTTCGGCTACCCTGCGTGTCCTGATTTGGAACCGAGTCGAATTATTTTTGATTTGCTGCGCCCCGAAGAGTTCGGTATTACCCTCTCTGAAACCTTTCAGATACATCCGGAACAAAGTACGACGGCATTGGTTGTTCATCACAAAGAGGCGAGTTATTATAGCGTGTAATGTATCATCGTCATTCCGTGTGACCGAAGGAAATCCTTTAGGGCTCCGACACGGAATCTAAAAACCTAAATGCGTGGATCTCGTACCTGATACGGGATGACGAGAGAACCGTTTACGCTTTTAGTTACGATCATAATTATTCCCTCGCCCTAATTGTCATAAATTTGGTATTTTGAAAACACTTCATATCCAACTTGCATCCTCGGCAGCAGTTCTTCATTTATCCAACTTTCATAGCCTTCATTGTTCATCAGACCCCGAGCATCTGCAGGCAACTTCATTATCGCTTCTTTTATTAATTCTTTATTATTAAGCATGAAATTAAACTGACTAATTTTTTTCTCAATCTCCTGTAGCATACCCTTTTGATTTTCGATGACTTCGTTTGTATTCCATGCGCCGTCAATGCCATACGCCCGTAAATCCATGGTCCCATTATTAGGATGATCAAAGTTCACTTCTGTTTTAACGGTTTCTCGTCCTCCCTCTGGGGCTGGCGACATTCGACCAGCCTTAATTAACTTATCATCCAACATCTTGCTAGCGTAGCTCGTATCCATAAACATATATTCAGCGTTCCTTGCCACTTTTGTAGCACTTTCGAGGCTCAACCCCCGCTCCAAGCCTTCATAGATCGCCGCATTTTTAAACCGGGCGAGTTCTTTAGAGTTATCCGCGTATCCTTGTTTCGCCCACTCGTTGAAAGGGTATTGCTCTTTTATTGCTTGAACATCTTTTTGCATTTTCTTGTATGCGTCTTCACCGCCAAATAGATCATATGCTTTTTGATAGGCGACTTCTTGTTTCTCTTTTTGTTCTTGCGTTATACCATTGCTTTGTTCTTGCATTATACCATTGCCCGGTATGATAGGTTCGCCGTCATAAAAACTGTTCACAAGTTCTAAAAATGCAGAACCGAAGGGATAGTTCGGGTATGCTTCAGAAATTTTTTGTGCTTGAAGTTCTTCATCTGCTTTTGAGTAAGTCTCAGGGATGGGAGTATAAATATCTTTATACTTCTCTTGCATCTCAGCCAATTTTCCTGTAGCTTTTGTCTCCTCTACGTTTTGCGTTTGCGAACTCTCTTGTATAGCCGTAGCAAGCGGACTCTCTTCTGTCTCACTCATAGTCTGCGCCGCTTGTTGCTTTATTTCCAACTCTTGTTGTGTGGTTAATTGCTCTTTGGTGTCATTTTGAACCTCTGTCGTTGCTTTTGTAGGTTCTTCTTTCTTTTGTATTTCAGTGTTTTGATCCGTTTGCTGTGTAGTTGTAGGCGCTACACTCTCATAAGCCGAAGTAGCTTTAGTCGCCGTTGTTTTATTTGTCGGTTGTGTGTACCCAGTTTGAGTTGCTGATGTGACGGTCATTGTCTATCCTTCAACTTAATTGTCATAAATTTTATATTGACTAAAAACTGCCAACGCTCTTTGAGTGATTGGAAAAGCCTCTTTGACAGGAGTCATCACTGTTCCATTAAAACCATTGCGTTGTTTATACTCTTCATCAAGTTCATCGTATTTACCCTTTACAAGCTCTTCATTCTTGAGTATAAAATCAAAAAATTTGATTTGTTCTTGCAGGGATGAAACCATATCTTTGTTATTTTTAGACAACGTTAATGTGAATATCCTTCTATCGAATCCATATTCTCTTAGATCAAGAACCGTTCCATCGTATTTGATGGAACCGTCATCTTTTTGAAGTTGAAGAATTCCATCTCTTTCCATGATTTTTTTACTTTCTTCAGTGCTTTTCTCCATTGCCTCATAATACTCATGGAAAAACGACTTTGAACGATCAACCATCTTTTGAACCATTTCAGTGTTGTCCAAATACGTATCCATCACTTGACTAGCCTTTGCTTTGGCTTCATCAAGAGTTTCTCCATTTTCCAATCCTTCATATATTGCTGCATTCAAAGTTCTAGCTCTCTCGGAAGAATTTGAGAGATTAAAGTATTTATCTTGTATGTTATTTGGATGTGCCATCATCACCGAACGGATAAATGCCTCCCTCTCTTCATCTCGCGGCAATCCCCCGTTGTAATAGTTGGGACCTTCTGTTTTCAGGGATTCCGCAATCTTTGCATCTTGCAGAGTTTTTGCTTTCGCCTCAGCCTCTGGAGTTGGGCTTTCAACCGGTACGGCATATTTTTTGAGAACCTCTTCTAGCGGAAGATAATCTGGGTATTTTTCCCGTATGAGTGCCGTTTGTAAATCTTCGATTTCTTGAGAAAACTTCTCAGGCATCGGAGTATACACATCTTTATACTTTTCTATCATTTCAGCCATTTTATCAGTAACCTTTGGCGTACTAGAGGCTGTTTGGGACAATAATTGTTCTAATGTGCTGGCTTCTTGCATATTTTCTTCGAGCAGTACTTTAATGATGGCTTGCTGTTCAAGTGTCATATTATCGTTCGTAGCACCATCCAAACTCTTTTTATAATCTTGTAGCAGTTCTTTTTTATATTCATTCAGTATTTTAGAAATATCGGATTCTGATTTTGACGCATCTCCTTTACTCTCCATGAGAACCTGAGCATATTCATTCACTTTGTTTTGAATAGTCTCTTTTGTGATGGCTGATGCAGAGGATACGGAGCCTTTTGAATACATATCATCCAAAAATTCTTTGATCACATAGTCTTCACTATTGTGCACGTTTGCAGAGTTTTTGGAGCTATCCGTTTGCTGTGTTTGCGTAGTAGTTGTTGTACTCTCGTATGCTGACGTAGTTTTAGTAGTAGTCGAATACACTTGTGCCGAATTTGCTGAGGATGTGACGATCATAAAATACTCCTAAACTGTATTAAATATATTCAAGCAAGAAATATTCCAATTTATACCGATTGGTTTGTATTTAAATCATATTTGTCCTACGAGGTTACTCAAAGAGAAATCTTTATACAATATCACTATAACTATTTGTTAATTTATCGGACGCCAAAAGTATGAAAAAGACAGAAAAACTACTCATCGATATAACCTTCGATCTTTTGTATAAAAAAGGGTATTGCGCTACCAGTTTGATGGATATTTTAAAACTAGCCAAAATCACCAAAGGGGCGATGTACTACCATTTTACGAATAAAAATGATTTGGTTTTGGCGAGCATACAGCACTATTTAGAGTACATTTTACAAGCACATTGGATAGCTCCTTTCGAAGAGTGCGAACACCCTATCGAGACCTTAATCCAACAAATCAATGCCTATCTGGATATGTATGCAGACGCGGGAAGCTTTTTGGAGATCAAACACGGCTGTCCCCTCATCAACTTCGTACTCGATATGAGCGACAAAGATGAAGCGTTTTTTACCTATCTCCAAAGCGTCTATACTCGGTGGCAAGAATCAGTCAACAAAGCACTCCAAAAAGCGCAAGAGCTGAAACAGACGAAAACGCAGTTCGATACCAACGATCAAGCCCTTTTTATTATTTCATCCGTAGAAGGTTCTATCGGTGTCGCAAAAGCGCATAATGATTTGGAATCGTTAAAGAGAAGTTTTGGAGTTTTGACACGGTATATCGAGGGGTTATAAATCAAAATGTCGGAAGAAAATTACTTCTTCCACACCTTCTCTATCCACTCCCCCATCTTCGCTTCATAACCGCTGTTTTTAAACTCGACAAATTTGAGCGGTTTTGAGAGGTACTTTTGCTCTACCCATCCTCCGAAGTCATGCGGATACAAATATCCTTTGTGCTGTTGGCGCAGATGCTCGGGAATATCGAGTATCACTCCGTTTTTCACCGCACTTTGCGCCGCATTGATCGCATTGTAGGCCGTATTCGATTTCGGAGATGCGCAGAGATAAATCACCGCTTGTGCGAGGATAATTCGCGATTCAGGATAACCGATCATTTTGACACTCGTCATCGCAGAGGTGCAAAGTGTCAATGCTTGAGGATTGGCATTCCCCACATCTTCAGAAGAGAGGATCACAAGACGTCGTGCGATAAATTCGGGCGGTTCGCCCCCTTCGATAAGGCGTGCTAGATAATAAATCGCCGCATCGGGATCGGAACCTCGGATACTTTTGATAAGGGCGGAAGCGAGATCGTAATGCACCCCAGCCTCCGAGCTCCCCAAACTCTGTGCTGCAGGGCGGAGTGATTTAAGGAGTGCTAGGGTGATCGGTTTATTCAGCGCGATAGAAACTTCGAGAAGTTTGAGCATAGCACGTGCATCACCCCCCGAACTGGCAATCAAATACTCTCGCGCCTCCTCATCCATTTCAACGGAAGTACGGACTAACAAATCTTCTAACGCTTCATGCCCTATTGAATAGAGTTCAAACAGCAATGAGCGTGAACGCATCGCCGCAGTAAGGCTGAAATAGGGATTTTCCGTCGATGCCCCGATCACTAACACACTGTTTTTTTCCATAACGGGGAGTAACACTTCTTGCTGGTTTTTTGCAAGACGATGCACCTCATCAATAAAAATCAAAGGCTTAGTGAGTGACCCTTCATATTGGTCAAAAATCTTTCGCAAATTCTCGATTTTCAAAGAGGTTGCATTAAATTCATAAAAGGGGAGGCCCATTACCTCGGCGATAATCCGAGCCAGTGTCGTCTTGCCGCATCCGGGAGGGCCGTAAAAAAAAGAGTGGGCAAGATTGCCTCCCTCGCAAAGAGATCGCAGAGGTGCATCAGGTGAACAAAGGTGATTTTGACCTACCACATCGTCAAATTTTTTCGGACGAAGCAGATAGGTAAAATCAGCCATTATCAGCCTGCAATAACTTTGATAATTACTTCACGCTCTTGACGCGGGCCGTCAAATTCACCGAAGAAAACACCCTGCCATTTTCCGAACATCGGGCGGCCGTCGTGAACGGGGATAGAGACTGAGGCCCCCATACGAGATGATTTGAGATGAGCCGCCGCATTACTGCCGACATGCGCATATTGTCCATCACTCGGAATGACTTTTGAGAGGGCGGAAAGAAGATCACGACGGAGATTTTGGTCTGCATTTTCAAACAAAAAGACACTTCCTGTCGTATGGGGAGTGAAAACGACACAAATCCCCTCTTTAATGCCCGAAGTAATAACGGCCTCTTTCACTTCAGAACTGATATCCATCAGTTGTGTTTTATGACTGGTTGGGAATTTGAGTGTTTTCATTTTTTACCACCTTTTGAAAATTTAGAGTCAGGCTTATATTTGTTAGTACTAAAAGGCTCATTGCTAGGCTTCGCTTTAGCTTTTGCCTTATCTTTAGTAAATGTTTTTGCCGGTTTATGTTCCGGTTTCCCCTCTGCTCTTGGGGCTTTTTTCTCATTTTTTTGTTTTTGTTTTTCCGCTTTTTCAACCGCATCTAGAAACTCACGTAAGTTGGAATACTCACTTCGCTCCAAAAAGCGTACTTTTCCGGTCGGGAGGTTATTAAGCTCGATCCCGCCGAAACTAAGCCGTTTCAAATCCACGATTTCTGCACCAAAATGGGCAAAGAAACGGCGTAATTCGCGGTTCTGCCCCTCTCCGATGGCAACTTTTAGGATCGAATAATCCCCTTGGTCTTTCTGCACCTGATAGGCGTAAAAAGGGGCAAAGCTCATAGGCCCAGCATCTGCGTGTTCATGGGCTCCGGCACTCGCATCTTCGAGTTCCAATCCCTCGCCCATAGCGATTTTCATCCCCTCGGTTACAGGACCCTTGATCTTGATCTTATAGACCCGCTCCATCTTAGAGGTCATCAACGCCGTTGCAACACGCGACGCATCGGTGAGGAGCAATAACCCCTCAGAAGCAAAGTCGAGCCGCCCGACCGGAATATAATGGCGATACTGTTTTGCAAGAGAATCGTAAATGGTTTTACGCCCTTGAGGATCTTTTTTCGTCACCAGCTCACCGCGCGGTTTGTTATAAACGATAACGGTAAATTGGTCACTCGGAACAATCTTGTTTCCGCTGATCATGACGTTGGCATTACGCTCGTCTACCTGTATCGCAGGATTGGTTTCAACTTCACCGTCAATTCGGACATAGCCATCCAAAATAGCCTGATCGGCTTCACGGCGTGAATAGGTCGAGTAGTGGGCAATATATTTATTAAGTCGCATCATGAGATACCTGCTTCCACGAGTGTATGAAGATGCAATGCACCTCTAATGAGGCCGGAGGAATCGGTCACCACCAGCAACTGAATTTTTTTGGTCTCGATCAACACCAGCGCATCACTGGCCAACATCGTCGCATCGTCAATGACGAGAGGATTTTTCGTCGCATACTCATACGCAGGAGTATCTAAAGAAAAGGTCTCACTCAAAAGAGCACGACGAATATCACCGTCACTCAAAAGACCGGAGAGTCTCCCTGATCCGTCGGTGAGCATAACTGTACCCAGCCGCCCCTCGCTGAGAGTCAATATCGCCTCTTTAAGGGGAGTATTTTCATTGACGATCGGTAAGTTCTCCGTTCGCATCAAATCAGATACTTTCACAAACAACCGTTTACCGAGTGCTCCGCCGGGATGAAATGAGGCAAAATCCTCTTTTTGAAAGTTACGAGCTTTCATCAAACACACCGCCAAAGCATCCCCCAACGCAAGGGTCAACGTCGTCGAACTGGTAGGGGCGATATCAAGCGGACATGCTTCGACAGTGACATTGATGTTTATCACCTCATCGCTGTAGCGTCCAAGTGTCGAGGCGGCGTTTCGTGTCATCCCGATCAAAGGGATATTAAAACGTTTGATATGAGGGAGAATAGAGCTGAGCTCAGGGCTCTCGCCGCTGTAACTGATGGCGAGAACCGCATCCTCTTTCCCGATCATCCCCAAATCGCCATGCAGCGCTTCGGTAGGGTGGAGAAAAAAGCTCGGAGTTCCTGTGGAAGCAAGCGTTGCGGCGATTTTGGCACCGATAAGCCCCGATTTTCCTACTCCGGTAATAACAAGTTTACCTTTACACGCAAGGATGATCTCTACGGCACGAATGATCTCTTCCCCGAGTCGTTCGGAGGCCTCGCGAAGTGCGTCCGCTTCAATTTCAAGTGTGTTTTTGGCTATTGCGATATAATCGTTGTTCATAAAAGTTATTATAGCTCAATAACCCTTTAAAACTGGTGCCTGTTTATGCAAAATCTTTATCTTGACGTATCACATCTTGATCAACGCAGTGTCACGAAATTCGCCCTCAGCGAAGAGGTGATGATGGAACACGCTGCAATGGCTATGGCACATTTAATCCGCTCACGTTTTGCTCCCGACTCCTCTATTCTTATTGTCTGCGGAAGCGGTAACAACGGGGCTGATGGCTTAGCACTTGCACGATTGCTCAGGGGAGAGTATCACGTAAGTGTCCATATCCCTTTCGGCGCAAGTTCACCGCTGGCACATTTGCAGCGAGAACGAGTTGAGACTTTAGGATTGAAACACTCATCCCTAGAAGGGGACTATGACGTTATTGTCGATGCACTGTTCGGATCGGGTTTAAATCGCCCTCTCGGCCCTACCGCAATAGAGGTATTGGTATCGATGAACCGAATGAACGGATTTAAAATCGCATGTGATGTTCCCAGCGGTCTTTATGCCGACGGCACCTTTGATGAGCCTATTTTCCATGCCGACATCACCCTCACAATGGGTTCACTGAAACGAGGTTTATTCAGTGATGCCGCTAAAGAGATCGTAGGTGAAATTAAAGTGAGCGAGTTGGGAATCAATCGCCATACCTACGAAACACCCTCATCTTGGCAGTTATTAGAGGAAACCGATTTGTCTCTCCCCTACCGCGTCCACACCTCAACCAACAAAGGAAGTTACGGTCATTTAGCGATCGTTTGCGGTGAAAAAATCGGAGCATCCGTCATCGCCGGCTCAGCGGCACTTCGTTTCGGAACGGGATTGGTTAGCCTTATCAGCAATGAAAACGTCACGATCCCCTACGAGCTGATGCAAAGCCATTCTCTCCCCGCTACTACTACCGCCATCGCATTAGGCATGGGGCTAGGGGTAGAGTTTTGTGATGATGAACTCTCCTCCTTGCTCGACAATACGCTTCCCCTTGTTTTGGATGCTGATATTTTTTACCACCCGATGTTTGGTAAACTCTTGAAGCGTGAGAGTATTGTCCTCACCCCGCACCCAAAAGAGTTCACCCAAATATTACGTGTCTGCGGTATTGCCGATATCGATGTCACCACATTGCAAAATAACCGATTTGCCTATGTAGAGCAATTTTGCGCGGCCTATCCTAACGCGGTGTTAGTGCTAAAAGGCTCTAACGTCATCATCGCTCAAGGAGAACAATTTTTTGTCAATCCACTCGGAACCGTTGCATTGGCAAAAGGGGGGAGCGGCGACGTTCTCAGCGGTCTTATCGGGGCATTGCTGACACAAGGATATACACCGCTCATCGCTGCGATCCAAGGCTCGCTAACCCATACACTGGCAGCACGCAAATTTGATAAAAACAACTATGCTCTCACCCCATTTGATTTAATCGAAAGACTCACCTGTTTATGAAAAAAATCGTAACCCTTTTCAGCGGGGAGGGAACCAACCTCGCCAACTTGATCGAAAAAATCCATCTCAAACATGCCGCCATCGTCTGTGCAATTACCAATAATCCCGACGCGGGAGGAATACTCAAAGCCAGAAACGCGGGAATTCCGGTCGAAATACTCGATCATCGCGACTATGAGAGCCGTGAAGCGTATGATGCTGCATTGGTTGAAATGATTCAAGAATATAATCCTGATCTTGTCGTCCTCTGCGGATTTATGCGGATTCTAACCCCCGTCTTTACCTCGCATATCCGCTCCATCAACCTCCATCCTGCGCTCCTCCCCGCATTCAAAGGGGCACGTGCGATTGAGCGAAGCTTTGAAAGTGACGAAAAAATCTGCGGTGTCAGCGTTCATTGGGTCACAGACGAACTCGACGGCGGTGAGATAATCTTGCAAAAAAGTTTTACCAAAAATTCCTCCGATACTTTAGAAGAATTTTCGGCTAAAATTCGCGAAATCGAGCATGAGATACTCCCTCTCAGTGTACTAAAAATTCTAAAGGACTAGTGGATGCATACTTTACAAATCGGAAAATATACCCTCGGAAGCCGTCTTATCGTCGGAAGCGGCAAATACGACTCGTTTGAAACAACCAAAGCAGCAACACTGGCAAGCGGGTCTGAATTGATCACCGTAGCCGTGCGCCGTCTCAATATCACCAACCCCAATGAACCGAATCTTCGCGATACGTTTGCGGGGACGAATGTCAAGTTTTTGCCCAACTCCGCTGGATGCACCACCGCCGAAGAGGCGATCACCCTTTTTCGCCTCACCCGTGAAGCGACGGGAATCGATCTAATCAAACTCGAAGTAATCGGCGATACCCAAAAGACTCTCTATCCTGACGTATTAGAGACGATCAAAGCATGTGAGGTATTAGCGCGTGACGGATTTACGATTATGGCCTACACCTCGGATGATCCGATTATGGCACGCCGTCTCGAAGATGCGGGAGCCCACGCGATTATGCCTCTTGCTGCCCCGATCGGTTCAGGTCTTGGGGTACAAAACCGTTATAACATCGTGTTTGTCCGTGAAGCGGTCAAGGTACCGATTATCGTCGATGCAGGGATAGGATGTGCCAGTGATGCGGCGTTAGCAATGGAGTTAGGTGCGGATGGAGTTCTCACTAACACAGCGATTGCGCAAGCGCAAAATCCGATGCTGATGGCGGAAGCTATGAAAAATGCGGTGATTGCAGGACGTTTGAGTTATCTTGCAGGACGTATACCTAAACGTCCTTACGCTACTGCTTCATCTCCAGTGGATGGGATGATCCAGTTTTAATACCTTCTATACTTTTCTGTTTAGTCAGAAAAGTATCAAAAGATCATACCGTGATCCAAGAACGCTCATTCCTCTCGGCACTGTTACCTTCGGAATGGCTCTAGGTATTGGATCACGGGAATTTTACTACGCCTCGATATAATCTAAATCCTCATGAAACGTCTCACGGGTAAAATAAAGTGCCACCAAAGCAATCGTAAACACAACCGACCCCACTACTGCGGCGGAACCCAAAACACCCATACTCTCTTTGAGCAGCATAAAGCTCGACGTAATCGGCACGACCGAACCGCGAACGAAATTGGGTACCGTCGTTGCGACGGTAGCACGGATGTTCGTTCCGAACTGCTCCGCCGCCATAGTAATAAAGAGGGCCCAGTAACCACAGAACACACCCAGCAAAAAGACCGCGACATAAAACGATTGTGCCGTTGCACCCGATAGAGTGAAATAGTACAGGACACTAGCTACTGAGAGCACCATAAAGATGGTATACGCCCGTTTACGGCTTTGCATCTGTTGCGACAAATATCCGCTCGCCAAATCACCGACCGATAATCCGATATAGGTGTACATCAGTGCCTGCCCCGCCGTTACGTCCCCTATGATATCGAGTGCTTTGGCAAACTCAGGAGAGAACATCACCAAAACACCGACAACATACCACAACGGCATCCCAATCACGATGGCTTTAATGTATTTACTGAAAAGCTTCTTGTGGGTAAAGAGGGCAAAGAAATGCCCCCTCTTAATATCATCGCTGACATGGTGCTGAAACATTTCCGATTCTCGAACACGGAAACGTAAAATCAACAGTAAAAAGCCCAGCACCCCGCCGATGATATACGCATTTCGCCATGCAAAATTTTCAGCGACGATATTGGCTGCAACGACTCCGAGGACACCGAATGCCGCAATACTCATGACCCCGTACCCGCGCAGCTCTTTAGGGAGGATTTCGGCAACCAGCGTCACCCCGGCCCCCAATTCACCCGCCAAACCGATACCGGCGATAAATCGTAACAGGGCATACTGCTCGACATTGGTCACAAATGCATTGAGAAGATTGGCAACCGAATAGAGAATAATCGAGGCGAACAACACAGAGAGCCGCCCTTTTTTATCCCCCAAAATTCCCCAGAGAATCCCGCCGATCAGCATTCCCCCCATTTGGGCATTCAGGATAATCGATCCCCATAGGGTAACGCCATCTTTATCCAACCCCAACTCGGTCAAACTCTCGACCCGCACCACACCGAATAAAATCAGATCGTAAATATCGACAAAATACCCCATCGCGATCACGATAACGGGGAGAGTTAAAACTTGACGCCATACACTCATACTAATACCTCCCCCCCCTTAAAATGATATGATGCCCACAAGATTGAGCATGACAAATAACAATGCAACCGGAGCAATAAAGCGAACACTAAATCTCCAAATAGGATAGAACCACCCCATTTGATCCTTCAGTACTGACGCAACACGCTCTTTTTCGACCACATGTCCGACAAAGATAGCCATTACCAATCCCGCAAGCGGCAAGAATACATTGGAAGTCATATAATCCGACCAGTCAAAGAAACTTTTCCCACCCCATGTGAAATACTCCGAAGTCCCCGAATAAAGGGATAATATCGCCACTATCCCGAACAAATAAAAGAAAAGCCCCATAGATACTGCCGCTTTGACACGACTCATGTTCCAACGGTCGATCAAATACTGAACCATCGGCTCAACGAGCGAGACCGAAGAGGTGAGTCCGGCAAACGCAAGTGCTACAAAAAAGAGAACCGCTAGAACATTCCCCACCATCCCCATCGCATGAAACACCGAAGGAAGAGAGATAAAGACGAGTCCCGGCCCTTTTGCAGGTTCCGCACCGTATTGGAATAAAAAGGTAAAAAGAACCAATCCCGCTGCCAAAGCAATCAGCGTATCGGTTGCGATAACAAACAAAGAGGCGCGGACAATATTGCTATCTTTCGCCAACGATGCCGAATAGATCATGATCGCCCCCATCCCTAAAGAGAGGGTAAAAAAGGCATGTCCCACCGCTACGGCAAACGCTTCAGAGGTAAGCTTGCTCCAATCAGGAACAAACATGTAGGAGAGTGCTTTCGTAAAACTCTCCAAATTCATTGCATAGATCAGCATCCCCGCAATAATCATCATCAATGCCGGCATCAAGATGAGATTGAACTTCTCAATCCCCCCCTTGATCCCTCGAACCAAAACGGCGGTAATAATCATAAAAGAGAGGGTATGAAAAAATATTTGAGTCTCGATCCCTTGCGTCATGAGAGCGTTATAAATCCCCTCAGCTTCAGGAATCGAGGAAGGGAGTGTACCAAAAGAGAGGGTAATATAGTAAAAAATCCATCCGATAACAACGGAGTAATAAAACATGACAAGGGTTCCGGAAAGTCCCATAAACCCCGCATATTTCCATCTCTCTTTGTGACGCGGTGCCAACTCTTCAAACGCTCCAACACCGTCACGACGACCTAAATACCCAATCAGCATTTCCGCGATCATCACCGAAAATCCGACCAATGCAACCGTCAACAAATAGACGAGAACAAACGCACCCCCACCGTATTCACCTGTAATATAGGGGAATTTCCAAATATTACCGAGTCCTACAGCTGAACCTGCGGCGGCCATCAAAAACCCCCACCGGCTAAAATGTGCTATTTTCATGCTATCCCTTATCCTATTTCTTGTCGAATCATTAGCAAAATTGATTCCTGATTTACTGAATTATAGCAAAATTGATGAAAGTATTGACATTTGAGTGAATTTCAACTATAATTTCGCCTCACTAATTAGCTCACTCGAGTTTAAGTTAGATGAAGGTCGGGGCGTAGCTCAGTCTGGTTAGAGTACTTGGTTTGGGACCAAGGGGCCGGAGGTTCGAGTCCTCTCGCCCCGACCATGTTTTTTTCTTTTTTTGTATTTTTTCAAACAGATTCTTTATTACAGATGGTGGGTGTAGCTCAGTCGGTTAGAGCATCAGGTTGTGGTTCTGAGGGTCGTGGGTTCGATCCCCATCACCCACCCCATTTGTTTCTGGTTTGAAACACCTTTGATACACGATGTTTTAGAAGGCGATTGTGCGTTCGTAGCTCAACTGGATAGAGTAACGGACTTCGGATCCGTAGGTTATAGGTTCGAACCCTATCGGGCGCACCATATATACTCATGCGTCCTTAGCTCAGCTGGATAGAGCAATGCCCTTCTAAGGCATCGGTCAGAGGTTCGAATCCTCTAGGGCGTACCACCTTAGACTTATAATTACGTGCGCGGATGTGGTGAAATTGGTAGACACGCCAGACTTAGGATCTGGTGCCGCAAGGTGTGAAGGTTCAAGTCCTTTCATCCGCACCACCAACAATCGATAACCCCCTATTTATAAGGGCATCGGTAGACTTCAAAACTGCTTAATTCAAAATTTCTGATACTTTTCAACTTACTTTCTGATACTTTTCTAGCGAGAAAATGTCATGAAATACCTCTTTCTACAAGATTCTTATTATCACTTCAGACGAAAAATCCCAAACACTACCAAAAACTTCACTTTTGATAGGGCTTACATGGATTGCGGGTTAATAAAGCAGCACAGCTTTATCTCGACGATATTATCGACCGTGATAGCGTAATATGTTTTCGAATCTATACACAACATTCCGATCAACAAATCAAAAATAAAACTTCTCGACGTATTGTGCCGATTCATCCAAAGTTGATAGAACTTGGATTTTTAGACTATACAAAAGAGCTTCAAAAACGCGGGGAAGAACGAATTTTACCACAACTTTTTTTCACTAACGACAAAGGTTACGGACAGGCATTTTCAAAAAAGTTCAATAACAAAAAGTTCAAAGCAGAATGGATTGATCTAACAACTCTACAAAATGAAAAACTTTTAAAAGATTTTCATTCGTTCCGGCATACATTTGCTTCAAAAATGAGTGGGAGAGTTTTGGACTCGCAATTAAACTTTTTAATGCGGCACGAGGGTAAGTCAGAAAATCAAAAACGATATATCGTTCAAAACCAAAAGGTTTTACTCGAAGCGATCCAAAAGATGGATATTGCAGGAATTATTTTTCCAACTTTAAATTAGTTTATTTGAAGCCCAAAGATAGCAGCTAATTTTAAATTTACTGAGCTTAACTATCTTACGCTTGATAAACTAACCGACTTATTTGCATACATTGTATAATCATATCTGACTGGTTCAGAAATCCACTGTCTTTGACTAACCCAGTAAATACTTGAAGTATAGCCTGAATGTCCTTCATAGGTACAGAATACATTACCTGTAAATATATTTCTTTGACATTTTTCACGAGGTTCGTTGACGTAAAAATTGCTGCATTGTTTACCGTATCCAGCAGAACAAGTTTCTCGCAATTTTGGCATAACAGCATCATAATAACCTTCTATAGAAGCATTCGGGTGTTCTTCTTTCCACGCTGATGTTTCTTCTATGGAAACCATTTTTTGTGAGCAACCTGTGAATGATAGAGCCACGCCTAATAGAACAAAACCTAGTCGTTTTTTGTTAATCATTTTTTCTCCTTTCTATATGAAGCAACTTCTTGATTATATAAATTTACTATTTTGGTTTGAAGTTCATTTATATAAGTAGAATAAGCTCGACCCTTCATATCCATTCCGTGATAACATTTATCCTGCTTCCCATCTTTGCCAATACAAACAGATTTATCAACACGCTCAATACTGCTTTCATTTACTATAAAACAATTTGAATATTTTGTATAAAATCCTTTTAAATACGTTTTATCGTTCTCAAAAATACCCTTTTGTAAATCGTTGCGTACACTTGCATCAGGAGTATATTTTATATTCATGTTTATGCATGTACCTGAAATATCATATCCTTGATTATTTTTCAACAAAACATTTTGCATCAATAAATTTCTCTTTTCTTGCGAAAGATCACTATAATTTTGAATAGTTGTTTGCTTAAAAGGTTCAGGATCGGTATAAAAAACTCGTCCGGTAGCACATCCGTCCAACATTACTAATGCACCCAATAATGTAATAGATGCGACAATTTCATTTTTCATTTTTTTTCCTTTTATAGTTAAATTTCCATCTCAAAACGATTAACTAGAATGTGCTCTTTTTAAATTTTAGCCATTCCTTTTTATTTATCCCGTTTTCCGCGATACCAGTTTGTATATGATTGGTACATCGCAGAACTTTTACTATTCAACTCACCTTTTGCGATGTATTCATCCTCTTCAACAAATAACTCATGAGATTTCAAATAAGCTATAACTTCATCTGCATCATAAACCAGAATAGTTTTCGGTTTCTCTTTATAAGTCACAATTTCAATGAATCCTGCCTTGATATGCGGACCAGAAGCAATTCTGCATCCATATTCACCAATCCCAAATGCATCAAATGCAGATCCCGCAGATGCCGCACCCGAACTGGTACACTTAACAGCAAATTCCTCAGGTGTATTCATAGTCGATCCATCTGTATTTGAAATCAATTTTGGTTTATCTATTGCAAAGTATTTGTTACCTGATTTTAATGTATACATTGCAGCTTGTTGCAATGAAAACCATGCCGTTTGAGTTGCATCAGAAGCTCTTGAAAGGCTAGGAGCACCTGGAGCGTGTCCTGCTAAAATCACTGAGCTTGGCTTCACTATTGGGTTATAAGCAGATCCACTATAACTACACCCAGCAAACAGAAGTAATCCGCTAGCCAATAAACCATTCGAAATTATTTTTTTTACCATCTTTTATCCTTAATTAAATATCCCAGCAATCTGAGTGCTGATTTTATCTTCTAAAATGGGTTGAGCTTCGGCAACTGTCAAACGCATCTGAGTAGCTTCGGCAAATACCCGTGTACTATGTTCAATTGTTTTATTATCTGCCAATTTCTCTGTAATTAAAACATCTGCTTGCATTCTGACATGACCATCTGCCGTTGCGTATGCGAATAATCCTGCAACAGCACCAACAGCCAAACCGCTCCCCAAAGCATCTTTGCCTGAGTGATTAACGGCATAGCTAACAATCGCTGTTGTTGCACCTGCCGCTGTTGCAGTTTTCAAAGCTTTTTGTTCATGTTCTTCGTTCATATTTAGAGCATTAACCTGAACTATGTACTGAGCAGTATCAGGATTATCCATTAACATATAGCCACGATTTTGCAATTTTTGCTTCACTTGATTTCCAAGTTCACTATCAACTGGACTGCTATTTTTAGCAACAATAAACGCTGTTTTCTTAGGCTGTATATTTTTAAAAAATATACTATTGGTCATTTTTGAATTTGCTTCCATTGTAATAGACCCACATCCTTGTAAAAGGATTGCAGACAATCCAACAACGCCAATAATTTGATACATTTTTTTCATTTAGTTCCCACCAGATTTACTAAATTCAAAGTGATTTTCTAAAAAGACAAGAGATAAAGGAAAGTTACTGATTACGCACGAAGAAGTATTGGCAATCTGGCGATCTTAATAACAAAAGACCCATGACTTTCCGACCCCATTTCACAATGAGTTTGGCTTTTCATAAAATAACATTGATAAACTGCTTGTATTATTAGATTATTCTTATTAATTTTTGCTGATCTCTGACACTTTTTATAAAATAAGTCTAGAAAAAAGTTGGGATATGAAATTTAATAAGACTTTATAGATATAAGAGTAGTATTTTGATACAGAAGTGATTCATTCTGATACTTTTTATGCACCAGTTTTATTTTAAAGCCCCTAAATAGGTACTTATGAAGGTTTTTGCTTGTTGGTGAAGAGTCCTTTCATCCGCACCATCGAAAAACCCCTATTATATGGGCTTCGGTATCTCTCTCTTCTTCAAAAAAAGTCATGCAATCATTGTAAAATTATTATATCACTCCTATTCATAACAATTTTAAGTATGTATTTCTTATTTTTTCATCAGTAGAAAAGCACTTGCATTTATCATTATGCTCCAAAAGGAGCATAGATTTTAATTTTTAACTAGGTCTTTAAAACGAGGATCGGTAATGATTTTATTCACCAATAGCTGAACAGCCGGTAAATATGAGCGTTGCATTTCACTGCAAGCAGAATATGCCGAAAAACTTGACTCATAATCATACCGTGACATAATTTCCATACTCTGTCCGTTTGTTGAAGTCAATTTTAATGTATGTTCCCAATACGCATTTCCTAAAACAGTGCTCCCATAAACATTTTCGAGACTACCCGAAATAATGGTTTTTGATTTAGGATCAATCATATCTCCCATTTCTAGTTCAACAGCCAAAGCATCTTCAACATACTTAGCGAAAGTCATACCATCAGGGGTGCCTACTGGAGTTGCCAATCGGCACATTACTTTCGATTCGCCCTCATTCTTAGCTTTAAAAGAAGCAATGGTTACTGCAGTTTTTTCTTCTTTTTGCAAATTTTTAACTGCACGTATATTTTGAGGAGAATTCGAGTAATTGGGAACTTTGTTGGCACATCCTGAAAATAAAAACAAACTGGAAATTGCCAAAGACGATAAAATTAAGCTTCGCATAGTGACCCTTAAAATCTAATTTGAAATATTAAAATATTTCTTATATTAATTCTATCTGGATTCACTTTAACCAAAGTTTAAAAGCATTTATACACATAATTTAATTTAAAAAACTACTAGAACAAATTTTAAAATTATCCTCTAATATCCAGAGTCAACCCTTTTCCGCTCGTTTGCGCTGAGATTACTGCAATGTTTTCTTGAAATTTTGTATTGTTTTTTTGAACTTCTTCTGCCGTAAATTCTAAAATAGCATCACTGAGAGAACGATTATGTCGAAGAGTTGATTCTGCTATTTGATTTGATTCCATTGGAGAAGGGGATTGCTGTGCACTACTGAGTATAACCATCTTTTTCCTTTATTCTTAGCAATTTTGATGTGTGTTAAACTAAGCATTACCTATTCCAAAAACTTCTCTTTTACCCCATCGCTTCATCAAACTGATTCACTTTTTCCATAGCGGATGCGATTAACGGCTCTAATACCTCATGTTTCAAAGAGTGCTTCTGTAAAAATCTCTCGATACTTTCCGTATCAAGCATCTCAATAGCACGTACCATCCCTAGTAACTCCCCGTAAAACCCGTCTCCCTCGAAGAGTGCCCGCTCGATTTCAGGTGCAACATTCAGCCGTTTTAGTACTTCCCGATGCGGAATGTGAAATAGGAGATGAATCAACGATAGCATCCCCACAAAATAAGCCGTTGCCTTTTGGGATTTTGTCGCGTTCGGATTAATGAGTTCTAACAGCTGTGTCATTAATTCCGTTCGATTCACAACCATCAGCATTAAGGGAATTGTATTTTGATTCGAGCCTTGAGATTCCGAAAACATCAAAAGCATAATCCAATGAGCAAGAGGTTCTCGCCCCACCAGCGTTAAAACGTGGCGAACAGAAGAGACCGGATTAGGGAGCGAAAAAACGGCGGAATTGATAAAACGGATCAATTTTAAACTCACCATATGATTTAACTCAAACGCTTTTACCAATTGATCGATATCTGCCTCGCATTGAAGCATATTCCACAGCTGAATCACAGCCTCTTGATCAATGGAAAACGAGGGATTTTCAAGAATTTTCGGCTTGGAGATAAAATACCCTTGAAAATAGGTGAACCCTTTTGCAACACACTCGGCATGAATATCATGAGATTCTATTTTTGCCCCGATGACAATCAACCCTTGTTTTTTAAGTTCCTCAACATCTTCCTGTTTAATCCGTCTGCTTCGGGTTATATCTACTTTAACAAACTCTAAATAGGGGAAAATAGGGGAAAATTTTTCTATATTTTCAGGGGTATAGGCAAAATCGTTAAGGGCGAAGCGGTACCCTTGCACTTTGAGTTTTTTTAAATGTTCACACAGCGCATTATCAACTACATTCTCTTCGAGCAATGCGTAAATGACTCTCTCTTTCGGAAATAACCCGAGTAGATCATGAAAAATAAACGCATCATCAATACGGATAAATCCGACCCGTTTCCCGAGAATCTGATCGATTCCGAAAGCACTTTGCAGATCGTTGATGAGGGTAGCCGTTGCATGCTCTCCATCCTTTTGTGCAGAGGAAAAAAGGTCATACGCAAAAAGGGCTCCCCGTTCATTGACAATAGGTTGACGACCGATATAACTGCTTCCCATTTTTATCTTTCTTTAATACTTTTCGCTCTCGATCTTAAGTTTTTATAGTAACACATAATGGATAAGAAAACCGCTAAAACAAGTTTCAAACCCCTTAATGTTACAATGGTACTTACAGTAAGGGAAGAGGGAGCCGTATGCGTCTACTGATTGGTTTGTGGTTTGGATTTTTAATGCTCTGGGGTGCGGAGGGATACAACGGTAAAAGTCTCATTATTACTCTCCCCTCACCCTCAGGAGTCATCGTGACCAAAGAGAGCAATATCAGTGTTCTCTCTCACCCCGCCAATCCTCAGCAAGGGTTCGCGATTCTCCCTATCGACTATTATTCCCCAATGGGGGAGAGCAACCTGACATGGAGTGCGCCGGGAAAAACACTCTCCTTTCCTATCACTATTCAAAGTGCATCGTACCCCACCGAAACACTGAGCGTTGACCCCTCTAAAATTACTCCTCCTCCCGAAGCCCTTGAGAGGATAGAACGCGAGCGGGCAAATGCCGAAAAAATCTATACCCATTTTACCCCCATACGCTACTGGAACAAACCGTTTATTCAACCGCTGGATACATTTATCACCAGTGAATACGGTTCGGCACGTACCTACAACGGAAGCTTGAAAAGTTATCACGGCGGAGTCGATTTTAGAGCTCGCACCCCAATCTCCATTCAAGCTGCGAATGACGGTATCGTCGTTCTAGCCGAAGATCGCTATTATGCGGGAGGGACGATCATCATCGATCACGGTGAGGGAATGTACAGTTGTTACTTTCACCTCAGCCGATTTGACGCAAAAGTCGGTGATTATGTCAAACAAGGGGATAGTATTGCCCTCAGCGGTGCGACAGGCCGTATCACCGGCCCCCATTTGCATTTTGGGATGATGGTACACGGAGTCCAGAGCGATCCGCTCGATCTTATCGCAAAAATAAATGCTTTATTTGAAACACCTAAGGAAACCTATGCCTCGATTTCTGTTTATTAGTACCCTCTTAGCAGCTACATTATCCGCTTTTTCAACAACCAATGTCCAATATCTCTACGGAGATTTTGAAGGGGAGACATTTATGGATACCCAAAGCGGTGCCAAACATACCCTAACCGCAGAGCATTATCGGACTTGGGAGTACGGTGATCTTTTTATGTTTGCCGATTACGCCTACACCCATGAGGGGCTGCAATTCACCGATAAAAAAAATGACCTCTACGGTGAAATTTCTCCCCGCCTGAGCTTAGATAAAATCAGCGGCTTTTCTACTTCGTGCGGAATACTTAAAGAGAGTTACCTCTCATTTCAATACAACCGATCCGATACCTATCATGCATGGCTCTATGGCGCAGGGGCTGATTTGAATATACCGGGGTTTAGTGTTTTTGGACTTAATATCTATCGAAAACATCAAAACGTCGGCGATCATACCTATCAACTCTCACTCAACTACATCGTACCTCTGGGTAACCAATGGCATTTCGAAGGGTTTACCGACTGGACAACGAAAGATTTATTAACTCAAAACCAACTTCTCTTTGACCTTTCGCGAATTGCGGGAATTAAAGAGGGGAAATTAGAAGTAGGGACAGAGTGGCACTACTACCATGAAAACACTTATCATACCGATAACGATGTGTTCCAGGCAATGCTTAAATATACATTTTGATTTGAACGAGGCAGGAGCAAAGCCCCTCCCTCTACGCTGGCCGCTATGGCACTGAAGCTTCGCCTATCGGCGAGAATACTCCTACTCTTTTTTGAGGGCGGCCCAGATAAAGCCGCCCAAACCGACACCGACCACGATCACTAAAAACCCGACTTGAAACCAATCCATTGCGCTCATTGTGCTGTTTCCTTTAAATCTTTTTCTTTTAATTGACCGCACGCCGCACTGATATCTAACCCTTTAGAATCACGGATGGTACACAATACTCCGTGTTTGATCAGATACTCCTGAAATGCCACCATATCCGCACGGGTCGGACGCTGATAGTCAGACCCCTCATACGGGTTAAAAAAGATCAAATTCACTTTTGCCTTGATCCCGTGAAGAAGTTTGACCAATTTTTTCGCTGAAGTGAGATCATCGTTTTTCCCTTTGATCACGAGATATTCAAACATTACCCGTTTACGGGTATCGATCGGGAACCGCTTTACCGCATCAATAATCGAAGCGATGTTATAGGCTTTATTCATAGGAATGAGTTCAGATCGTAGTTCATCATCGACCGCATGGAGCGAGATCGCGATATGAACCCCCAAATCCATCTGACCCAGTTTATCTATTTTACTACTCAAACCGCTCGTCGAAACCGTTTGCCGTTTTCCTGAAATGGAAAGCCCCTCTTCATCTTTAAGAATCGTAATTGCTTTCGCGAGATTCTCAAGATTGTCAAGCGGCTCCCCCATCCCCATATAGACGATATTAAGACGGCGATGCGCGGCGAGGCCGTTATCCATCTTCACCGCTAACACCTGTGCCACAATCTCCCCTGCACTCAAATCACGGGTAAATCCCCCTTTGGCGGTGAGACAAAACGAGCACCCGACTTTACACCCCACCTGCGTTGAGACACAAACGGTAAAACGGGCTTCATGCTCGATATTCCCCTCATCATCTATCGATTCATCTTTCATCTTGAGCCACACGGTTTCAACCGTTTTGCCATCACTCAGTTCGAAGAGATATTTGATCGTTCCATCGGTGGAACACTCTTTTCGAGCGATTTTCAGGGGCATAATTTCATAGGTTTGATCTAATTCTTCGCGCATCGCTTTAGGGAGATTCGCCATTGTTTCAAAACTCGTCGCGTACTGGTGATAAATCCATCCCCAAATCTGCTTAGCACGAAACGAGGGTTTCACCATGGAAGCGAGTTCCGCTTTGGTGTAATCCAAAATAGTTTTTTTAGCCATGGATTAACCCTTTTGCTTTCAAATGTTCACGCAACAGCACTTTGGCGAATCCGTGATTAGCGATAAAATCTCGGTGGGCATTCGTATCGCAGTAATTGGTGATGCAAAACACGCCTCCCGCAGGGATGCCGAAAACCTGCGCCACTCGCATTACCGTGAAAAATTCCATATTTTCAATCCCCATCCCCAAAACTCTCATTTGCTCCATTGCCCGCTCACTCGTCGTGATGTAGTTCGAGGAGTTAACGATAACATCTTTGACATTTTCCGTTTGTGCGGAGACGACGTTGTCAATCGGCGTATAGGCACTTTTATCCAAAAATCCTAACTCGATGTTAGCGGCGGTTTTAGACTCGATGATATCGTTAATTTTATGTTCACCGTAACTTCCCGCACTCCCGACGAAGAGGAGAAATTCGGGCTTGTGAACCAAACAATGGCGGGTCAGATTGATCGCACTGTCGATCAGCCCCACCCCTATCGGAGTCGCGAAATCAAACGTTTCGTTATTGCCGGCACATAAAATCATAACCGTACCGGAATCCCATTCGCGGATAGATAGCGTTTGAGATCCATAATGTCGATCTCTTTGTAGTGAAAAATGCTCGCCGCCAGTGCCGCATCGGCACCGTGCTCGAAAGCCTCTTTGATATGCTCCATCGTCCCCGCACCGCCGCTGGCGATAACGGGAACATTCACCGCCCGGCTGATTTGCTCGGTGATCGAGAGATCAAATCCCGCTTTGGTTCCATCAGCATCCATCGAGGTGAGGAGAATTTCTCCCGCTCCGCGATCGACCACCTCTTTTGCCCACTCGTAAGCATTAATCCCCGTATCGACTCGACCGCCGTTGAGATAGACGTTGTATTGATCACCCGTACGCTTCACATCGATGGCAACAACGATACACTGAGAGCCGAACCGTTTTGCCCCCTCATTGATGAATTCGGGACGTTTGATCGCCGCAGAATTGATACTCACTTTGTCACACCCGACGGCAAGGAGGCGGTAGATATCATCAAGGACTCGTATTCCGCCCCCTACCGTTAGAGGGATAAAAACCTCTTTCGCCACCTGTTCGACGATATGAACGATCGTGTCACGCTCTTCATGGGATGCGGTAATATCGAGAAATGTCAGTTCATCCGCCCCCTCTTCGTTGTACCGTTTTGCCACTTCGACAGGGTCTCCGGCATCTTTGAGCCCGACGAAATTAACACCCTTTACGACACGGCCGTCTTTCACATCCAAACAAGGAATGATCCGTTTTGCAAAAAAATTATCCATTATTTACCTTGAATACTATCGTTATGTAAGTATAACTTCGATTACCAAAAGTAACGATAAAGGGGGGCAATTTATTTTTTAATAGGTGATTTACTCTTTATTGGGTACAATAGTTGTAATGCAACAAGATCGTGCCAAAATTGCCAAGAAGAAATTTGGCCAAAATTTTCTAAAAGATGAAGCTGTTTTAGCTCAAATCATCCAATCGATGCCCGATACCCCTCATCGTATCGCTGAAATCGGGCCTGGATTAGGTGATTTAACTAAGTATTTAGTTGATGTCAAAAGTGTTACCGCTTTTGAGGTCGATACCGACTTGTGCAAGCATTTGAAGCACCAATTTGCCGATGCAATCAATACCAAAGCTCTTGAGCTCCGTTGCGGAGATGTATTAGAGCATTGGAAGAGTGAGCTTTTGGATGAACCGTACGATTTAGTGGCGAATTTGCCCTATTACATCGCGACGAATATCATCCTCAAAGCCCTCGCCGATCCGGCGTGCCGAAACTTGCTTGTCATGATACAGCGTGAAGTAGCAGAGAAATTTTCTGCCTCACCTGGAGAGAGAGCTTTTGGAGCGCTCAGCGTCATTACGCAGAGTGTGGCTGAGGCGGAGATCGTGATTCACGTCCCCCCAACTGCATTCGAGCCTGCTCCCAAAGTCGATTCTGCCGTACTGCTCATTTCTAAACGGTCGAATCGTAATGATGAAGGGTTTGAAGAATTTTTACGAGCGGCCTTTACACAGCCCCGTAAGACCCTCCACAAAAATCTCTCCTCACGCTATGATGGGGCTCTTTTAGCTCAAGCATTTGAAACGCTTGAAATGGAACGCTCCATCCGACCTCATCAGCTTGACACCTCTGACTTTCACCGGCTCTACACCCTTATAAAATAACTTTTTCGGGTATTTTAGAGCATCCAAACATACCAAAATATAGTACGCTTTTTTGAGCGTCATAAAGGAAATATTATGTCCGATGAACAAACAGAATCACCAGCACAACCACAAGGGGAAAATCGTCAACGTCGTAACAACCGCCGACCTTTCCGCAATCGAAATACAAATGCTCCAGTAGGTACAGACGCGGCAACAGCTGAGCGTCCAAATGCAGAGCCACGTGAGGATAATCGCCCTCCGCGTCAAGACAACCGTCCGCCACGCACCGATAACAGACCTCCGCGTACGGATAACAGACCTCCGCGTCAAGACAACCGTCCTGTGCGTACCGATCGTCCTGAAGGGGCAGAAAATACGGCAGTTGATGCTGAACCGAATCGCGGCGGTCGCGATCGCGGTCGCGGCGGTCGCCGTGGAAGCCCAAGTACACCGATTGATAACAATTTGCGTGACTTTGTCCTCAAAAATCAAGATGCCCATAAAAATCGTCTTAACCCACACTTTAAACTTAATCTCGAGAATAATGAGAAAGTCCGTATTACTCCCTTGGGAGGTCTTGGAGAGATCGGTGGGAATATCACCGTTATTGAAACCGAAAATGAAGCGATTATCATCGATATCGGGATGAGTTTTCCGGATGAAGAGATGCACGGTGTCGATATCCTCGTTCCCGATTTCACCTACTTGCGCGAAATTCGTAAAAAGATCGTAGCTGTTATTATCACTCACGCCCATGAAGACCACATCGGCGGCGTACCGTATCTTTTCAAAGAGATGCAATTTCCTATCTACGGAACACCGTTGCCGCTTGCCATGATCGGTAACAAATTCGACGAGCACCACATGCGTGATTTCCGCCGCTATTTCAATCCGATCGTTAAACGTCAAGTCTACCGTATCGGAAACGATTTTGATATCGAATGGATGCATATGACCCACTCGATCATCGACTCATCCTCTTTGGCGATCACAACTAAAGCGGGTACGATTATCCATACGGGTGACTTCAAAATCGACCATACTCCTGTGGACGGGTACACGGCCGACTTGCACCGCCTTGCCCATTACGGTGAAAAAGGGGTTTTATGTCTCCTTTCCGATTCCACCAACTCCTACAATAAAGAGTGGACACCGAGTGAGCTTACCGTTGCTCCGGGGTTTGATCGTATCTTCTCAAAATCAGAAGGTCGTATCATTATGTCGACGTTCAGCTCGAACATCCATCGTGTCTATCAAGCTATTTTGGCAGGGGTTAAATACAACCGTAAAGTGTGTGTTATCGGACGTTCTATGGAGCGCAACCTCGAAGTGTGTATGCAATACGATTACATTAAACTTCCGAAAAATATCTTCATCGATGCCGAAGAGGCAAACCGTATGAGCGATAAAGATGTATTGATCGTCACCACAGGAAGTCAGGGTGAGCCGAGTTCAGCCCTTTTCCGTATGGCTATCGGCGAACATCGCCATATCAAAATCAAACCGACCGATTTGATCGTCCTCTCCGCACGTGCGATTCCAGGGAATGAGGGTTCTATTTCAGGGATGCTCAACTATCTGCAACGTGCAGGCGCCCGCGTTGCTAATGACCGTGATATTCACGTATCGGGACACGCGAGTATGGAAGAGCAGAAGTTAATGCTTCGCCTCACTAACCCTAAATTTTTCCTACCGGTTCACGGTGAATACAACCACATCATGAAACACAAAGATACCGCGATTACGTGTGGGGTTCCTGAGCGTAACATCCTCCTTATGAGCGATGGTGACTCTATCGAAGTCAATAGCAAAATGATGCGTAAAGTTAAAACGGTTAAAACAGGTAAAACGTATATCGATAACCAAAACAACCACCAAATCGAAGACGATATCGTTATCGATCGCCAAAAAATGGCATCCGAGGGGATGGTTATGTTGGTGGCTCAAGTGAGCGCCGCAGAATCACGCCTCCTCTCCAAACCTCTCGTAACAAGCTTCGGACTCGTGGCCGACCGTCACGACAAAGCGTTTGCCCAAGAGATGGAAGATGTGTTAGAGCACTTCTTGATCAACCTCAAACCGGGGCTTATCGAGAACCCGAAAGCGATAGAGAATGACTTGCGTCAAGTCGTGCGTAAACATATCTACCGCAAAATGAAAAAATATCCACTCATCGTTCCTCACGTTTTTGTGATGTAAAAGACGCTTTAGCGTCTTTTACACCTTACTTCGTTATACTCACTCAAAATTACTTCCAAAGATACTGCCATGAAAGTAACCCTACATCACCATACACCACTTGTAGTTTGTTCCGACGCCATCCGTACGTGCTGGCAAAGCTTTGACAAAAGCGATAACGGCGGCGAAGCAGACCGTGCTCTTATTGATCGTGTCGGCAATAAATTCAAACACGCCTCTACACTGGAACATATCGTCTATAACTTCTACGTAGAGGGGATCAGCCGTGCATTGCTCCAAGAACTCGCACGTCACCGAATGGCCTCGTTAAGCGTCAAAAGTACCCGCTATACCCTCAAAGAGCTCAAAGACGAAGAACCCTTTAGTATCGATCATCAAGAGCGTGCGGAAAAATATCTCGTTATGAGCGGCGTAGAGATGGTGGATGAGATGAGTATCAGAGCCCTTGAAAACCTTCGCGCCGTATTAGTTGCAGGGATCAGTAACGATCGTGCGAAATACTGCCTTCCCGAGAGCTATAAAACGGAACTTACGTGGTCGATTAACGCCCGAAGCTTGCAGAACTTTATTTCCCTTCGCAGCGATAAAGCAGCTCTGTGGGAAATTCGTGATTTGGCTAAAATGGTCTATGAATCACTTCCCGACGATCATCGTTACCTATTCGAAAATTCACTCAAAGAGGATCATCTCTCATGAAAAAAATTCTATTTCTTACACTGACAGCCCTAACACTCCTTATCAGCGGATGCGCTGAAAAACAAATCTCCTTCAATGGAATGATCTGCCCAGCAGGCAAAACGGAAGATCTCATCAAAGCCGATTTTCAAGAGTGCCGCTATTATGATCTAAAAGCCGCAACCGAAGCGTCAAAAGCTCCTATTACCGTGGAATGCCGACAATGTTTGGAAAACAAAGGGTATAAAATCGAGCAATAAATTAGTATTCCTTCGGGAATAGCAAATGTTATGTTGTTTTAAAGATTGAAGTAAAAGAGAATAAAGAAGAAAAATCTGCCTCGAAAGAGGCAAGCTTCAGTGCCTTAGCGGCGAGCGTAGCTTTAGGGGCTTCGCTCCTGAAGCGTTTAAAAGAATTATAATGCTGCTTTAGCAAGAGCGCTGAGGGCAGTAAATGCCGCTGCGTCGTTCATTGCCATATCAGCAAGGATTTTGCGATCAAGTTCGATGTTGGCACGTTTAAGGCCGTTCATGAATACTGAATAGCTCATTCCGTTTAGGCGACAAGCCGCGTTAATACGGATAATCCACAATTTACGGAATTCACGTTTTTTCTGTTTACGATCACGAAACGCGTATACGAGTGAGCGCTCGAGTTGCTCTTTCGCTTTACGGAAATGTTTGTGGCGTGCACTGTAGAAACCACGTGCGAGTTTCAATACTTTTTTATGACGTCTGCGTCTTACGACACCAGTTTTTACTCTTGGCATTTTTTTCCTTTCTTGACCCGGTTCACTTCAAATATAAATGACGGGGTGCCGCTATGCGGACTTGCCCAGCGTTATGCTGGAGGGTTAATAGGTTTTAGCCTACGATCATCTTTTTGATGTTTTTAGCATCAACAGCAGCAACCACTTTTGGTGTTTTTTGCCCGCGACGAGTTCCTGCATCTTGTTTAGTCAAAATATGACTACGGAATGCAGAACCACGTTTGAGCGTGCCGTTTTTCTTTACTTTGAAGCGTTTAACCGCCCCTTTTACTGATTTCATTTTTGGCATCGGCTTGATCCTTTCGCAAAAATTCTCTAAACGAGACGCGGATTATACCATAAATCAAGAAAAAATAAGTTTATGTTGAAAGTATTCTAAAGGGGTGTACGGGGAAAGACCCGTACGAAGTAGATTATTTTTTATCGTCTTTTTTCGGATGGATCATCATATTACAATAACGCCCTTCCATAGCAGGTGTTTTATACATCATACCGATATCTTCGACCATAGGCCAAACACGCTGTAAAACAGCAACTGCGGCTTCAGGGTGTGCCATCTCACGTCCGCGTAAGAATACGCGGAAATGGACATGTTTCCCCTCTTCGAGGAACTCACGAGCATGTTTTACTTTATAGCTCACATCGTTTTCAGCAATTTTAACCGAAAGCTTAATCTCTTTGACCTCAACTTTGGTTTGCTTTTTACGTGCCTCTTTTTTCTTTTTCTCTTCTTGATAATGAAACTTACCGTAGTCCATGATCTTCGCGACCGGAGGTTTTGCATCCGGAGAGATCAATACGAGGTCAAGCCCCAGTTCGTTGGCTTTAGCCATAGCCTCTTGAATCGTAATGATCCCTAATGCTTCACCACCATCTACTACACAACGTACCTCAGGAACGCGGATATCCTCGTTCATTTGGACTCGGTCTTGTTTCTTAATCAAAAATGTACCTCATTAATTTTTTGTTTTACCATTGCGAGGAAATCCTCTTCGCTCAGGTTGTATTGCTCGCGTGATCTGCGATCGCGTACGGCAATACTTTTGTTGTTTACCTCTTCATCGCCTAAGACGATGATCATCGGCACACGTCCTTTTTCCGCTGTACGAATCCGTTTATTGAGACTTTCGTTTTTATCGAAAATTTCAAAATCGGCACCTAAATCGATCAGTTTATCGGCCAATTCACGTGCGTACGCTTCGTGCGTAGGGGCAATCGGAACGATCGCGACCTGCGTCGGAGCGATAAACATTGGGAACTCCCCAGCGTAATGCTCCGTCAATATACCAACAAATCGCTCAAAAGAACCTAAAATTGCACGATGAATCATTACCGGCTGTATTTTAACGTTCTCTTCGCCGTTGTATTCGAGTTCAAAACGCATCGGAAGATTGAAGTCGAGTTGGATCGTACCGCACTGCCATTCACGTCCGATTGCATCGGTGATCTTGATATCGATTTTAGGACCGTAAAACGCTCCACCCCCCTCATCGATCTCATACGCGAGATTATTTTTGTCCATTGCCGTCTTAAGTGCGTTGGTTGAAATCTCCCATACCGCGTCATCTCCGACCGCTTTTTCCGGCTTAGTCGAGATCATCATTTTGTAGTTAAACTCAAATGTTTTCATGATTTTATCGACAAAATCGACCACTTCGATAATCTGCTGCTCGATTTGATCGGCCGTACAGAAGATATGGGCATCGTCTTGAGTAAATTCGCGTACACGGAACAAGCCGTGAAGTGCACCCGTCATCTCATGACGATGAACGACCCCGTATTCAAAATATTTGAGAGGAAGGTCACGGTAGGAGTGCAAATCATGCTCGTACACTTTGATGTGACCGACACAGTTCATCGGTTTAACGCCGAATTCGAGTTCATCAATATGGGTGAAATACATATTTTCACCGTAGTTTTGATAATGTCCCGACACTTTCCACAAATCAGAACGGAGCATTTCAGGGCCGCGTACCGGCTCATATCCCCGTTTGCGGTGTGCTTTGAAAAGCAATTGCTCCAAACGTGAGCGCATACGTGCCCCGGCAGGGAGCCAGATCGGGAATCCCGCTCCGACCTCTTCACGGAACGTAAAGAGTTTCATCTCGGCACCGATTTTGCGGTGGTCACGTTTTTCCGCTTCCGCCATTTGATCGAGATACGCTTTGAGGGATTCTTTATCGGCAAATGCGATACCGTAAATACGGGTCAACATTTCGTTTTTACTGTCACCCCCGAGATACGCACCGGAAATTTTGGTCAATTTGAAATAACGGATCAAACCGACACTCGGTAAATGAGGCCCTCGGCAAAGATCTTCAAACTCGCCTTGTTTATAGATCGTCACGGTTTCCGATGGAATACGATCCATAACCGCTTGTTTCAAATGATCGTTTGCAAATTTAGCGCGAGCTTCCTCTTTCGTGATTTCGTATCGTGTGATCTTCTCTTTGCCTTTGGCAATATCGAGCATCTTTTTCTCGATCGTTTTAAGATCTTCTTCATTTAATGTCTCATTGACTTTAAAATCGTAATAGAAGCCCTCTTTAACCGTCGGACCGACGAAAAATTTAGCATCGGTATAGAGCGCTTTGATCGCTTCAGCCATCAAATGCGCACAAGAGTGGCGAAGAACTTCGAGAGAATCGGGAGAGTTATCGTAAACGATCCCTTCACCCGTAATTCCAAGTGCTTCTGCCGTTTGTAAATCGATTATTTGATCATCATGCTTAAGTGCAATAATATCCATAAGGGTGTCCCTCGTTGAGAAAATATCGCGGATTATACGGGATTGTTGATTGGTTTACGATTAAATAAATAAATTTTGAGGAAAATTAAGGAGAAATGGTGGTCCCAACAGGACTCGAACCTGTGACCACTACCTTGTCGAGGTAGTGCTCTACCAACTGAGCTATAAGACCATCACAATTAATGCAAGAGCGAAATTATAGCCGCGTGGAAGTTAAAAGACACTTAACTCTTACACGACTGCGGACGAAAGTTTAAAATCAATAACCATATTACGGCGACATCGATCATAACATCAGCAAGATTAAAGACGGCGAAGTTAAATCCGCAATGCCAATAAACATAGTCAACTACCCCACCGTGGATAAAGCGATCATATACATTAGAAAAGCCCGCGCCTACCATGATACCGACCGGAAGGATATAACAGTTCTTTTTAAGCCAAAGAGTATACCCGATCACTCCTACTAAAAGGGCGATCTGTATCCATTTAAGTCCCTCTTCCAAAAAGGCAAACATGGAAAAGGCAACCCCGCGATTGTAGACGAGGATAAGATCGATACACTCGGTGTAATACCGAAATCCCTCGACAAAAATCCATTTGATATTTTGATCGACGATGAAAACACCCAACGCCGCTAAAATGAGAAGAATAGAAGATTTAAGCATTCAACGCTTTCTCGAAAAAGCTGACCAATTTTTCCATTTCTCTCTCCATCACTTTGGCATCTTTCCCCTCTAGTAGAATACGAAGTTTATTCTCTGTACCCGAATATCGGATCAGATGACGCATATGCTGGGCTTCCACCGCTTCGAGTTCAGTCGAGAGACCGTCGATTTGATCGAGCGGTTTTTTTATTTTGACTTTGATATTGACCAGTTTTTGAGGATAGAGGCTAAAGGGACGGAGCACTTTGCTCGCTTTCTCTCCCGTGGTAAGAAGGAGTGCCAAGATTTGAAGGGCGCTCACCAATCCATCACCGGTTTTGGCGTAATCGTGCATGATAATATGACCGCTTTGCTCTCCGCCGAAGTTAATACCGTTTTCACGCATCACTTCCAATACGTACTTATCGCCGACGTTGGAGCGGAAAAGTTTTAACCCGTTCTCGCTCATCGAATCCTCGAGTGCTTGATTGCTCATAACGGTAGCGACGATTCCGCCCCCTTTGAGCTGTCCGCTTTGGTGCAAAAAGAGCCCCAAAGCCCCTAGAATCTGATCACCGTCCACTTCGTCACCGTTTTCATCGACAACGATAAGGCGGTCGGCATCCCCATCGAGAGCAAGCCCGATATCGGCGCGATACTGTTTCACCGCTTCACGCAGATCTTTGGTATGAAGCGCTCCGCACCCCTCATTGATGTTAAATCCGTTCGGTTTGTCGTGCAGTACGATCACTTCGGCGCCCAGTTCTTCGAGTACGGTCGGCCCTACCTTATACCCCGCACCGTTGGCGGTATCTAAAACGATACGAAGCCCTTGAAGGGTTAAATCGCGGCAGAATGAATTTTTGAGCTGAACGATATAACGACCGATCACGTCATCGATACGCTTGGCACTACCGATCTTTTTCCCTGTCACCTGCCCCTCTTCAAGACGGGCTTTATTATGGGCTATCGCTTCGATTTGCGCTTCGATATCTTCGGAGAGTTTGTTTCCGTGGGCATCAAAAAATTTGATTCCGTTATCTTCATACGGATTATGGCTTGCAGAGATCATAATCCCCGCGTCACAACGCATATTTTCCGTCAAGAATGCAATGGCAGGGGTCGGCATCGGACCGATTTGTACAACATCGTATCCCACTGCGGTGAGTCCGGTGACAATTGCATTTTCGATCATATAGCCGCTGCGCCGCGTATCTTTTCCGACTAAAATCTTTTTCGTTCGGGAGTGGGCACTAAAATAAATACCTGCCGCCATCGCTACCCGCATCGCCAATTCTGCCGTCAAAAATGAGCCCGCTTCTCCGCGTACTCCATCCGTTCCAAAAAGTTTCATAAAATTTTCTTCCTTTTAGAAATTAGTTTTTCTTTTTTATTTCAGATTCTATAAATTTTAACTTAAATTTAATTCTCTTTAAGGTAGTATTCTACCCTAAAAAAAATTCGACAAGGATAAATGCCATGGCAAACCATAAGTCAGCATTAAAACGTATCCGTCAGACGGAAAAGCGCACTGAGCGTAACCGATTCTATCGTACACGTATTAAAAACATTGTTAAAGCAGTTCGCACTGCCGTTGAAGCCGGAAACAAAGATGAAGCGAAAGCTGCTCTTGTTATCGCTAACGCTAACCTTCATAAATATGTCAGCAAAGGTGTCTTGAAAAAAGAGACTGCTGCACGTAAAGTTAGCCGTCTTCACCTCGCTGTTAACAAAATCGCAGCATAAGTTTTGCCCTCAGGGCAAGCTTCACCTTCTTTAATTTTTCACAACGCCTCTTTTAGGACACACTCATGTTATCCGACAAACTTACCCCTTTTATCAACCGTTACAACGAATTGACCGAACTTCTCAGTTCTCCAGATATCGGCAATGATATCAAACGGATGACCGATCTCTCGAAAGAACAATCGGCAATCCAAGCGATTGTCACCAAAGCAACCGAATACAAAAAACTTCTTGATGATATCGAAGAGAATAAATCGCTCGCGTTTGATGCGGAACTCGGAGAACTTGCCAAAGAGGAGTTACGCACGTTGGAGCCGATGGTTTCACCTCTCGAAGATGAGATTAAAAAGCTACTTATACCTGCCGATCCTAATGATAAACGGAACATCTATATCGAACTTCGTGCCGGTACGGGGGGAGATGAAGCGGCGATTTTTGTCGGCGATTTGTTTAATGCCTATGTCCGTTATGCGGATGTCAAGGGGTGGAAAATCGAACTCATGAGCACCAGCCCCTCCGATGCAGGGGGCTTTAAAGAGATTATCGCCCTTATCAAAGGGGAGCAGGTCTATTCACGCCTTAAATACGAAGCGGGAACCCACCGTGTTCAGCGTGTCCCTGCAACGGAATCCCAAGGACGGGTTCACACCTCCGCCATTACCGTCGCCGTGATGCCTGAAGTGGATGATGTCGAGATCAATATCAATGAAAGCGATCTGAAAATCGACGTAATGCGCTCAAGCGGATGCGGCGGACAAAGTGTCAATACGACCGACTCCGCCGTACGGATTACCCATATCCCAAGCGGTATCGTCGTCAACAACCAAGATGAAAAATCGCAACATAAAAATAAAGATAAAGCGATGAAGATCCTCAAAGCCCGTTTGTATGAGATGCAGATGCAAGAGGCCAAAGAGAAAGAGATGAATGAGCGTAAAGAGCAAGTGGGAACGGGAGATCGTTCAGGGCGTATCCGAACCTACAACTACCCTCAAAACCGTATCTCCGATCACCGCATCACCCTCACCCTCTATCGTCTTGAAGAGATTATGCAGGGGGGATTGATGGATGATATTATCGATCCTCTTATCGCAGATGCTCAGGCACAGATTATGGAGAGAGCGGGACTATAAAAAAATCGCAAGCGATTTTGGGCTTCCTGCCGAAGGCGAAGTGCCCTTTGGGTGAAACCCAGTGTTAACGTAGCCAATCGGGACGCGTTCCGATGGCGTTTAAAATCTCCAGTAAGTCTCGAAGACCCCTTTGACTTCCCCTTTGAACGTAATCGTCCCCTCTTCGAGTCCAAGATATAACGTCTCTCCGCTTTTCGGATAGACGCGAGCATTATCCGCGACCAATCCTTCAATCGATGCACGATAAAAACACGCGGCCATCCCAGTTCCGCATGCTAACGTCTCATCTTCAACACCCCGTTCATAGGTTCGTACCCGCATACTTCCATCCGCATTCACCGTTGCGATGTTCACATTGGCATTGTATTTGTGACGAAGCTCCCGTGCCATTGCAATATCAAAATGTTCCATACCGGCATCAAAAGTGACCAGATGAGGAACCCCCGTATCGATCAGCCACCATCGCATCTCATGCTCTAAAATGGCATCGTTAATTACAAGCGGAGGGGTCAAGTCACTTTGAACCATATCTCCCTCGATGGAAGCTTTGATCAGTCCCGCACCCGTTAAGAACTCCATACTCTCACCTGCTAATCCAAAACGATTCGCATAATGGGCGCATGCGCGGCTTCCGTTTCCGCACATCGACGCGGTGGAACCGTCGGCATTGTAAAATTCCCATTCAAAATCATGGCTCTCATGGGGGATCAGAACAATCAGACCATCGGCTCCGATACCGTTTTGACGATCGCAAAGCGTTCGGGCAAGGCCTGAACGATCCGCTCCATGGAAGGCATGAAAAATAACAAAATCGTTACCGCTGGCACAGTACTTGGCGATTTGAAGCATGGGGTAATCCTTTGGATTAATAATAACGGTAATTATACCTTAGGAGCGGGATAGAGTAATTTAATAGTATCGACAAACTGCTCACACTCACGCTGCAGGTGTTTGAGATTGGAGGAGTTATCGATCACCCACGTGGCGCGTGCTTTTTTCTCATCGATGTCCATCTGACTCTCGATACGGCGTAACGACTCCTCTTGGGAAAACCCGTTACGTTTCATAAACCGCTCCAACTGCAATGCTTTGGGGGTATAGACGACGACGGAATTTTTGATCGGGTACGACGACGTCTCGAAAAACAGGGGAATATCAATCAGATAGGGATATTTGAGCTTATCTTGTTTTTCGCTTTGCTCTTCGATAGCGGTACGGATTTTCGGATGGAGAAAAGTTTCCAACTCTTTTTTTGCTTCCGGATCGGCAAAAATTATTTTCCCCAATGCGCTCCGATCGACTTTTCCATTTTTGACAAACTCATCCCCGAATCGTTCAACTACCCAAGCACCGTTTTCGTCCAAAATACGGTGGGCTATCGTATCGGCGTCGATGATACGAAGACCGTTTAATCCCAATAAAGAGGCAACAGTACTTTTCCCTGTCGCTATTCCTCCTGTGAGTGCAATGGCATACTCAAACGCCATTAGTTGCGGATAATGCCCAAATAATTTTTGCGGATATACTGCGGCATCGCGAATGCGGCAATGTGAATATCGCAGTTGTAATAGTGGTGCCCTTCGAGAAGATCGCTACGCTGTAAAATCAAATCCGCCGTCGGATGGTACTCTTTGGAACATAGAAGTAATGTCGATCCGTCTTCGAGGTGATAGGGCATAATGATTTTAAAATAGTTCCCTAAAATCTGCATGAGTTTCGTATTGCCTGCCACATCATCCAAATCAGGATGTCTGCAAACCATCAGCGCATCCTCTTTTAACACTCGATTGACATGCGCGAATACCGCACTATCATCACTTAACGTATCCAAAAGTAACACGTCCACACTCTTGTCACTGCCGCCGCGCAAGGCTCCTAGAAGATCGTCCGTACCTGCATACGCTGCATCTGCTTCACGGTAACGTCCCATCTCCGTTTTAAGGAGATCGCTCTGAGGAGTGAGAACCATAACGGAACGGGGATTTTTATGGGTACACATCGCAACGTGTACCGTCATTTCAGGGGTAATAAATGTTTTCATTAAGTGCTTCTCTTCTCATTTATATGGGGAATTTTTCAGCGATTGTAACACGCGGAGATTAAAACGGTTTGAATATTCCATTTATACTCGGAGGTTAAAGGTTAACCCGCCCTCTTTAGCTATAATTTTATCCAATTATTTCTATTAAAACCAAGGAGTACTGATGTGTGCTGAAAAAATTCAACGTTTTTTGATGGCAATCGTCTTAACGGTCGCTATGTTCTTATTTGCCGATGGTCAAATGCTCTATGCTATGCTTCTTCAAACTCTCGTTATCGTGATGGTTATCGTATGGGCTTTGTTTGATTTCTGCCCTTCGTTATGGGTTTTCAAAAAAGTTTTCGGCAAATGTCCTCAAAAAGATTAATCCCCTAAATTTTTCCTAACCACTCTTGCGTTATAATTTCCTCACTATTTAAGGTGAGGAATCCCATGAGCCAAATCAGCTACAAAGATGCCGGTGTCGATATCGACGCGGGTAACAGTTTTGTCGAAAACATCAAACCACTTGTTAAATCAACAGCTATTCCCGGTGTTCTCGGCGGAATCGGTTCATTCGCAGGGGCATTTGAGCTTCCAAAAGGGTACCGTGAGCCGGTCATGCTCGCGGCAACGGACGGGGTCGGTACAAAACTCAAACTCGCTATCGATTCGGGTATTCACAACACGGTCGGAATCGATTTGGTCGCGATGTGTGTCAATGATTTGATCTGTAACTTCGGAACCCCCTCATTTTTCCTCGATTATTACGCAACCGGAAAACTCGATGTCACTGCCGCAACAGCCGTTGTCAGCGGAATCGCGGAGGGGTGCCGTCAAGCGGAATGCGCCCTCATCGGCGGTGAAACGGCGGAGATGCCGGGGATGTACCATAGCGATGATTACGATTTGGCAGGATTTGCCGTCGGTATCGGCGAAAAAAGCGAACTCGACCGCTCTGATAAAGTAGAAGCAGGAGATATTCTTATCGCATTGCCGAGTTCAGGACTCCACTCGAACGGATTCTCATTGGCACGTAAAGTGTTGTTTGAAAAAATGGGGATGAAGTTTGAAGATCAATTCGACGGAAAACCTTTGATCGAAACTCTTTTGACGCCGACACGCATCTACGTCAAAACATTCAAAGCGCTCAAAGATAAAATCCAAGCCCTCGCCCACATCACGGGTGGCGGAATCGTCGAAAACTTCCCTCGCGTCCTCCCTGAGGGGTTACGTGCCGTTATCACGGAATCCTCTATCCGTGTTCTCCCCATCTTCGAACTCATCGGTCAGCACGTTGAGCGTGCCGAGATGTTCCGTGCATTTAACATGGGGGTCGGAATGATCCTCGTCGTGAAAGAAGCGGACGTTGCCGATGTCCTCGCCGCAACAGACGGATACGTTATCGGTCATCTCGAAGCGGGTAAACGCGAAGCAGTGCTCGTTTAAAAATTTATTCCGATTTGCGGTCGCAATTTTCGACCGCAAATTTTCACCCCTCTCTCCCATACAATTCATTATAAAGTTTCATCGCGTAGCGATCCGACATACTCGCGATATAATCACTGATAACACGGTGGGTATTGCGTCGTTCACACTGCTCCAAATAATAACGGGGCAACATCTTCGGCTCTTCCATCAACGCATTAAACAGCCCGATAATCGCCTGTTTTCCCGCAAACATTTTACGCATTATGTGTTTGTGTTGATAGAGCTCTTGGTAAAGAAGCTTTTTGAGTTTTTTGATCTGCGTCTCCAACTCCGGTTCAAACCCGATCACTATCGGCTCGGAGGCAGGTATAACCGATGCTAACACACGGCTGTTATCGATTTTATCACGAGAGTGTTCCAAAAGCGAGTAGACAAGATGGTTAATAAGGTGGGAGCTGAAGCGGTAACGAAACATCTCATCTTCATCCTCATGAATCCCCTCCTCGTACACTTTTTTCAAAATCGTCTGAATCAGTTCGGAGGATTGGAGAGTTTCAAAGCTAATCAATCCCGAAGCGACTCCGTCATCAATATCGTGGCTGATATAGGCGATCTCATCGGCACGATCGACAATCATCGCTTCGATGCTGGGATGGGTATCGAGGGCAAACGCGTCTCGTATCTCTTCGGGTAAAAACGGTTTGTTATAGGGATACGAGTGTTTTAGTATCCCCTCCAACGTCGCATAGGTGAGATTCAGACCCAAAAATGCTTTGTAACGCTGTTCGAGCTTGGTGACGACTCGAAAGCTTTGGAAGTTGTGCTCAAATCCGCTCTCAAACCCCCTATCTTTTAGGCATTCATCTAAGGTATCCCCTCCGATATGGCCAAAAGGGGTATGACCCAAATCATGAGAGAGGGCGATGCTCTCGGCTAGTGATTCTTCAAGTCCCAAATGAGAGGCAATAGAGCGGGCGATTTGGCTCACTTCGATGCTGTGGGTGAGGCGGGTACGAAAAAAATCCCCCTGAGAATTCAAAAACACCTGCGTTTTATACTCAAGACGGCGAAAACTTCCCGAATGGATAATACGATCCCGATCGCGGGCATAAGGGGAGCGGAAATCATCACTGATAGAATAAAAACGTTGATTTGGGAGCACGATAACCCTTTTAGAATAATGTTGTGTCATTATATCGTGACTCTTTACACAAAATTAACACTTCTTTTCTACAATGGTGTTTCGATTCTCCTTCGATAGTTTGACCGAAACACTCCTCCTTCGTGTTTTGGTTACCTATTATTTTTGATTATCTCACTATTTCTAATAATCTAACAATCTATCCAGAAAAAACAGCTATAATTTACGATCACACCTAAGGTATTTTACAATGGATAAAAATATTGAAAAACGGATGAACGCTTCACTGATCAGCGATACCGCACGCGACAGTGCAAAAGTTTATCAAAAAGAGAATATTAAAACACGCCGCCAGCAAGAAGACGATTTTTTTAACCAATCGCTTGATTATCGCGATTTCGTCTTTTCTCCTGAGGGGTATGAGGGTATTGTTCTAAGTCTTTATATCCTCATTCTGCCTTATTTAGCAGGATTAACATTTTTATTTTTATTCGTTGCCAAAGCAAATTATGAATACTTTTTAGAGTTTAATCTCGCCTCTTTTTTCATTATTTGGGCTATCGGGTATGAAGTGTGCGCGGTACTGGCGATTACCGGTATTTTCTTAGCATGGCTCAAGCATATCAACACCCGATGGAATAGTGAACAAGCACGGAAAAAACCGCCGAGGGATCGTTACGGCTTTTAAGAGGGTAACCCTTAAGCTATCTTTGGTACAATTTCAATCTCTCAAAAATGGACAGCTGGCCGAGTGGTCGATGGCGCACGCCTGGAACGCGTGTGTAGGGCAACCTACCTAGAGTTCGAATCTCTAGCTGTCCGCCATACAAATCCCTTATGTTCGACTCTAAAACTCAAATACATCCACATAGATATGAAGTTTATGCTCTTTGAATCGCTTTTGTATTTTATATTTTAATTCTTTTATATCCTGCTCAATCTCATACCCTAGTTTGTCATCTTTAACATTCATCGAGATAACGAGCAACACCTCTTCGGAACCGATAAACATACTGCGCACGGAATTAATATGAACCAGTACATTGGATTCTTCTTTGACAAGGTTTTTGATCTCTCGGATCGTCTCCCGATCTAAACTCTCGCCGATAATCAGTTTTTTCAGCTCGATAAATAAAACGGTCGAGAGGGAGAGGAGTAAAATACCGATCATCAAAGCGGCAATACCGTCAAAAATAGGATCGACGTACAAAGAGAGGAGAAGACCGATAGAGAGGATAAAAAGTCCTAATAATGCCCCTGAATCTTCGATAAGAACGACAAGGATATGGGATGAAGAGCTTTTTTTAATGGTTTTAAATATATCTTTGAGCTTGGTGCCGCTCTCTTTGAGTGCCACTTTTAGCGCTCCACCCTCTAAGGTGACCGCGAGTATAATAATCCCTACAATAAGCCATGGATTTTCGATCGGTTCAGGGTGCATGATTTTATGAATCCCCTCGTATACCGAAAACAATCCGCCCAATAAAAACAATACGACGGCAACGACAAATGACCAAAAAAAGTTGGCTTTCCCTTGACCGAAAGAGTGCGCTTCCGATCTCCCTCGCGCCGCTTGTCGCTGTCCTACTAGGACGAGTGCCTGATTTCCGCAATCGGCGGTACTGTGAATCGCTTCCGCCATCATAGAAGCCGACCCCGTAAAAAATGCCGCAACCCCTTTAGCGCTCGCGATAATCCCGTTTGCGATTAATGCCGCTTTAACACTTTTGGACATTTTCAATAGCTCATCGATCCTGCATTGATCAATCCGATGGAGATAGAGAGAAACGCCATTAAAACACCTACCGAAACATCGCCGGCATTGATATGGTTTTTAACCGAAAACTTGCCGCCTAAACGGGTAAGGATGAACGCGAAAATAAGCTGGATAGCCATAGCAACCACTGCCCACATCGCAAAATCATCATACGAAACCGAGTGAACCAGCGCACTGTAGAGAGGGATAGACAACCCTAAAAGCGCTCCGCCGAGACCGAGTGCCGAGGCGGTGTTGTTCTCTTCAAAAATCATTTTATAGTCATCATAAGGGGTGACTTTCGCGTAGAGAAAAAGGAAGATTCCGAAAACCGCCATTGCCGTTACGAAATAGAGGCCGAAAGAGAAAAAATAGTCTACAAACATTGCTGTTCCTTGTTGATTTGGTATGACATCGTATCTGAAAAAAATTAATCGTTACACTCGTTATACCAGCATTAGCGCCGTTGCCGTAAATGCCCCGACCGAAATCAGATAATAGCTCACGACAAATCTGAAAAGGCTAATATTTCCAAAAAAGAGAACCAATGCCGCTTTTGCAACGGTATTACTGATGATCGCAATCAAAATAGCGTAATGCGCCGTGATAGGGTTAAGGCCGTTTTTGGCCAACGAGGAGAGTGACAATATGATCGCATCCACATCGGCTACCCCTGAGAGCAATGCGACCGCATAAACCCCCGTATCGCCGATATAGCGGTTGGATAAGCTTATGAGGGCGAGTGTCGTGCCGAATACCAACCCCATAATCAACGCTTCTTTAAGATCAAACGGATTTTTGAATTCGATATCTTGGGGGATATCTTCTTTTTTTGAGGTGAAATAGAGCATGGCGATATAGCCATATCCCGCAACGGTTCCCACCGCAATCGGGATCAGGAAAGCACGTGTTATGGAAGGGTTGATCACCCACATCTCGATTCCGGCACGGATAAGCATCATAGAAGAGGCCAACGCAATCCCGAGTGCGAGATTTTTTGCTAACAAACCGTTTTCATGAACACGTCGAGCCATACTCATTGCCACTGCCGTTGAAGATACCAAACCGCCGAAAAGCCCCGCCGCCCCGATACCGTGAGTAGAGCCTAAAATACGGATCGCGATGTAACCGAAATAAGAGATCCCCGCGACCAAAACAACCATAATCCAGATACGGTACAGATTGACAAGCCCCATCGGGTCGATCGCCCTATCCGGGAGAATGGGGAGGATGACGAAGGTCATAATCAAAAACAAGATCGCGGCACTGAGGTCTTTTTTGGTAATGGTCTGCTCGTACTCTTTTACCGTATCTTTGATGTTGAGGACAAACAAAACAATGATCGTGATAAATACGGCAAAGATGGGGAGAGAAAAGCTGAGCATCCCTCCGATAACAAAAGTAACAAGTGCGGCGAATTCGGTTGTTGCCCCTTTTTCAGCGATAGAGACACTGTTAACAACATACGCGGCGATGAGCAGCAATCCCATCATGACCGATGCAATAAGGAAAAAATAGGGGAAAAAGGTAGTGCTCCAAGCAGACAGGTATCCAAAGAGGGCAATCATCGAAAAGGTTCTAGCCCCTCCGAAATCTTGAACCTTATGCGAATATATCGTGTGCATCTCCCTCTGTAAACCGATCAAAAAACCTAAAATCAAAGAGAGGACGCTGTTTTGAATAAATAACGGGTCCATATCACCATCCCATCGCACAATTTAAGTCTATTATAGCGTTACGGCGAAAAAATCCCCTTTAACCCTTTCACTCTTTATTACAACGTGACCGAAACGTGACGGATAATTGGTTACTATTTCAGTTATATTTTTTCAATCCCCTCTTTCTATTTGTGTCGTAAACATATCGCAAAATATTATTTTTAATGCGATACGTATGAGACTTTGAGAGTATATGCTACGTATTAATAATTTTGAAAAGATATAGTCGTGTTTTTGCCCCTATCCCGTGTTGATTTTAGGTGCAAAATAATCTGGAAAAGTCGTTATATAAAGGTTTATCTATGCTGGCAAGAGAATATTATGGATTTAAACAATCTTTGGATGCGAAAGGGATCATCGTCTCTTTCAGCGGTTTTGTGTCAGAGGGGATTTTGTTTTCGCTCGGCGAAGCATTAAAACAAAAAATGACTCTCGACGAAACCGATACGAATACGGCGAAAAAAGTATTTTCCGTTTTTGTCGAACAGGTTCAAAATGTTATCCGCTATTCCTCCGATAGAATAGAGGGAGATTTTGGGAAAAAGGTAGCATTGGGAAGCGGAACGATTACCGTCGGTCACGACTTGGAGAAATTTTTTATCGTCTGTTCGAATACGGTCAGTACTGCCGATGTTCCTCTGCTGAAAGAGCGGTTGGAAATTTTGAAGACAATGGATAAAGAGGGGTTAAAAGCGTATTACAAAGAGAAACTCCGCGAAGAGCCTGAGGCACAGAGCAAAGGGGCGACAATAGGACTCATTGAAATCGCTCGAAGATCGAGCGAACCGATCGAGTTTGATTTCGAAAAGATAGACGAAGAGCGTTCGTTTTTTTGTCTAAAAGCCTATATTTAAGAGAGGAGTACGAATGGAAAAAATTATTCGAGAAGCGACAGAGAGAACTCCGTCCGTTATTTTCGACTTTGAAAACGGAATATTTAGTTTTAAAGGTGAGTCCTATCCCGAGGATGCATCGGCATTTTTCGGCCCTTTGCATAAAGCCATGGATGCATTTTTGGACGGGCCGTTTGAGAAAACAATCGTATTTGATGTCGAATTTGAATATTTTAACAGCTCAAGCGCAAAAGTTTTGATGAACCTTTTTCAATTGTTGGAAGATGCCGCAGAAAATAAAAGCAAAACAACCGTTATTAACTGGCATTACAACGAAGACGACGATACGATGCAGGAGTTCGGCGAAGATTTTGCCTCCGATATGGAACATGCAACATTCAATCTATGCGTAGTAAACTAAGTCATGCAAAAAGAGAGACAAAACAGCGATTTTACTATTTTCGATAATGAAGAGAAGGTAATAAAGCAGGCCGAAGATTTAGCAAACAACTTCGATGCGCATGCAAAGCTTGTCCATGAAAATATGAAGAGTCTTGCTTCAGGATACCGCCGAAGTTATAGAGAGCAACAGCGACTCATTCGCCTCAGTGACCGACAGCAAGAGCAGTTGCGACACATGACGGTGGAATTGCAGAATGCGAATGAAAAGCTGGAAGATCAGGCACAAAAGCTCGAAGGGCTTAACCGTGCACTGCAAGAAGAGATCAAAGAAAAAAAACTTCTCGAAGACGAATTGCGTGCGATCGCTATGATCGATTCTCTAACGGGGGTCTACACGAGACGTCAGCTCCTCGAATTCGGAAAAAATGAGTTGAAACGATTTCAGAGATCAGATAGTTCTCTGTGTATTTTAATGATCGATATCGACTACTTCAAAAAAATTAATGATACCCACGGACACGGTGTGGGCGATAACGTACTGAAATATTTTAGCGGTGTGTGCAAAGGGACGATTCGTACGACAGATACAATAGGGCGTATCGGAGGGGAAGAGTTTGTGGTCATTATGCCCGATACCACCAAAGACACAGGGTATGAGGTAGCGGAACGGATTCGTAAAAATGTAGCCGAAAGCACCCTTTTTCGGGATGAATCTTCTCTTGCTTTTCCCCTTACCGTGAGTATAGGTCTGTATGAATTCACCCAAGAGGATCATTCGTTTGAACACGCACTCTCCAAAGCGGACAGTGCACTTTATGAGGCAAAAGGGGCGGGGAGGAATCATGTTATTGTTTATAAAAAGGATAGTTAGCGCCGTTTTTCTGATGTCACTGTTGATGGGCACGGTTTTTGGCTCGGAAAAAACGGTTAAAATCGGGGTATTGGCGCACCGTGGCGAAGAGGTTGCTCGAAAAATGTGGCAACCGACCATGGAGTATCTGACACGCTCTGTTCCTGAGTATCGCTTTGAACTGGTACCGCTCGATTTTAAAAAGCTTTACAATGCCGTCGGAGAAAAACAGGTCGATTTCGTCGTTGTCAATACGGGACAATATATCGAACTGGAAGCTACCTACGGTATCAGCCGCATCGCGACACTCACCAATCATGGGCCGGATGGGTGTTTGTGTAACCGATTCGGCGGGGTATTTTTGACCAAAGCCGATAGCCCGATTCATACGCTTCAGGATATGAAGGGGAAAACCCTTCTTTCGGTCGATAAATCCTCCTTCGGCGGCTGGCTGATGCAGTTGCGGGAGATGAGGGCGGTCGGTATCGACCCTGAGAGCGATATGAGTGTCAAGACACTCGGCGATCACGAAAAGGTCGTTCTCGGCGTATTGAACGGCGAAGGGGATGTCGGAGCAATTCGTTCCGATATTTTGGAGCGGATGGCGAGCGAGGGGAAAATCGACCTCAACGATATCAAGGTGATCAATAAGCAAGTTACGACCGGAAAATTTCCCTATCTCTACAGCACCCGTCTTTATCCGGAGTGGCCCTTTAGCAAACTCGAAAACACGGACGATCATTTAGCGCAGCTGGTAGCCGTCGCTTTGCTGGAGATGCCCGAAGAGAGCGATGCGGCTAAAGCGGCAAAGATTCGGGGGTGGTCGGTACCCTCTGATTACAATCCCGTCCATGAACTCTACCGAGAACTTAAAATGGGCCCCTATAAAGATCTCGGAAAATTCAGTCTGATCGATGTCCTCAAAAAATATTGGATTCTCCTTGCCCTAGCACTTGCGTTTGTCGTTCATCTCATCGCCTCGTTGCGTAAAGTACGTCATCAGCAGTTACTCCTTCAAAAAGAGAAAGCAGCGCTCGATGAAGCTCACGCTAAACTCGATCACGCCAATTCATTGGTGATGGAGAGCATCGGATATGCCCGAAAAATTCAGGAGGCTTCGCTCCCCGATAAGCATGCATTGGATGGTGCGATAGCGGATATTTTTGTCTGCTGGGAACCGCTTCATGTCGTCGGCGGGGACTATTTTTGGATTGAGCAGATAGGGAATAAATGTTTTATCGTCGTTATAGATTGTACCGGACACGGTGTACCGGGAGCCTTTATGACGATGGTCGCTTCGGCGGCACTCCATCGAGCCCTTCATGATCTGAAAATGGCCGACCCCGCAGAGCTGCTGCATGAAGTGGATGAGCGGGTACGGATGAAACTGCGACAAGATTATCCCGACACCGATTCGGACGACGGGCTTGATTGTGCGATCTGCGTCTACGACATCGATACGAGCACCATCACCTACGCCGGAGCGAACCTCCCCCTTATCTATGTCGAAAACGGCACGTTAAATGAGATAAAACCGACGAGAGCAAGTTTGGGATATCGAAGTATACGCCCTAAAAAATCGTTTGAAAACCATACCGTACACGTCAATGAAGGGGTCTCTTTTTACATGTTGACCGACGGTATCCCCGATCATATGGGGGGAGCCCCTCGCAGGTTGCTCGGTCGAAAACGCTTAGGCGAAATCATCTTGCACAATCAAGGGTTGAGCATGAACGAGCAAATGAAACATATCGAAATGGAATTAGAGGCGTATCGTGCGGGTGAACCTCGACGGGACGATATGACGTTAATCGGGTTTAGACCGAGATAACGATCCCGCCTCTATGAAAGCGGCTCGAACCGCTTCCCATGGGTGAGGGTATATCGGTAGAGTTGAAGCGCTTTTACGAGGTTAATGAGCAAGAGGGCAAACATGCCCATTGCCGTGAGTCCGCTCAATACAAAAAGCTCAATTAAGAACACCCCGCCAAGTGCCGAGAGCGATGTGAGGAGAAAAAGGGTAAAAACCCCTTTTGCACGAGATTGAGGGATGATATTCGACATAATCGGAGCATCCATGATCCCGGAAGAGTTGAGATGAAACCAGACCAGAAAGGGGACGATTTTCCCCATCATCCCTAAAATAACAGCCAACGCAAAGAGGGCAAAAGCGATGAGGGAAATACTCTGAGATTGGGGATACGCAGCCCCTAAAAAGAGGATATGCGCCGCAACGGCCAATGAAAGCAACATGATCCCCAAACTCCAAAACCATATACTCACATCACTCACACGCCGTTTTCGCATCTTTAAGCGTTTTGCCGTAGTGACGACAAATCCGATCAATAACGCCCCTATAACAAGGTCAAACACCCAGACATAAGGGAGCGCCGTGAAAAGCCAAATGATTTTCAAAAAGAGTGACACGGCAATCACCCTGAAGGCGTTGCGTTTGCACCAGCTACTGTAGGGTGTGGAGACATAGAACATCTCGATCACTTGAAACGCTACCGCTACGATAAGTACGGCAATCCACCCGATAAGTCCCAGTGAATAGTGTGCGGATCGGATCGCGTCATGAAAGGCACTAAAAGAGAGATTGGCATATTCGCTTGCCATAACGATCCCCAACACGGCGGTGAGAGAGAGGGCGATCAGGGCAAGTCTCATCCCCCGAAGGGTATCGTGCGATGTACCGCCGAAAAGGAGAGGAAGGATAAGATTAGCCGAGTAGAGGATCGAGCCGCCTAAAAAAATCGATGCAATCACAAAAAGTTCAGGGATTCCAAATACAAATGCTCCCGAGAGGGAAAGTACCCCGATCACCAAAAACAGATGAATCACAACCGCATTCCCCAGAACAGAGGGGATAGGACGTCCCCCCAAGACGCTCTGCATCTGAAACAGTGCACCGAACATACTCATAGAGATAACCCCTAGAAACATCAGATGGATAGCCGCTAGGGAGAGGGGATGGGTTGGTGTTAAAACAGCGTGAGGATTAAAAAATACAATCAAAGCAAGAAGTAGCCCGAATACGGGAACCGTGAGAAAAAAGCGCAAGACGACCGAGATAGGGGGGGCTTGATCGAGGGAGAGGCCGTTATACATGGGTATGCTCCAACTCTAGGGTTGAACTGCGGGTGATATAGATATGCCAGAGAGTTTCAGTTTCCATGACGCTGAGATATCGACCGCCGTTTTTCACAATGATCTCAAAAAGGGGGATCGGTTCACGTCGGTGAATCATATGGATCACCTCATCACCCGTAAGTTTTTTGAATGCATCCACCGCCATCTCCAGCGGAACGGGGTGATCAAATTCACGAGTGTCGAGGAGAATCATTTATCCATATCCTTTAGGGTTTGGATCATAAGCTCTCCATCGCTCCCCAATGCACGATCGATCATAGGGTAGAGCATCTGCTCCTCTTTCATATTGTGCTGCTGGAGCATAATCATCATCGATTCACCGATTCCGAAAAAATCATCCGAGCGATTTTCACTCAACGCTAAACGCATCGATTCGAGAAGACTTCGAAGCTGTTGGTGCTCGTAACGCATCATCTGCGTCGGCCCCCCCATCATCCCCGTCCGTTTTTCAAAGGTGATAAAGAGTTCACGCTCCTCCATATCGAAATGGTGGTTCGTAGCGCGATAAAATAGATCAAAAAGCTCTTTGGCTTCCTCTGTTTTTTTTGCCGACAACGCATTCTCCGCTTCGGTGTAGTAATGGTCGCATGCGCGGTGATCGTCTCTCATAAATTCTAAAATCATAGCTATTCCTTTAGGCTTTTAATGATGACAGTATAAAAGAGGCAAAAGCTCTATCTCTTGATTTAAATCAAGAATTATCTCTTTTTCGGAAGGTTATGGGGGAGGAAGTCATGGAAATCTTTGATATAGACGGCATTAATCCCCTGCCCTAACTCATGAATATCCGCATCTAACCGAAGCCAACGGTTGAGAGAGTATTGGATAAGGACACTGGAGACGGTATCGTTTTTATAGAGAACTCTCAAATCTTTGTTGAGGCGGGCGCCCACCTCAAACCCCATCCCCCCCTCAGCGGTGGTGAGGATATTCATCGTATCGATCTGCAGTTTCGTTGCTCCGCTTATCAGCCCTTTTAGCCCCGCTCCGAGCATAAAGTTAGTAGCATCGGCTCGGACAGTCGAGGTGGAGCTATCGCCGCCTGAGACGGTATTGGCAGGGCCTCCAAAGAGGATATAGCTCATAATATCGTTTTGGCTCATCACCGGATCAGAACTAAAGAGGAAGATCGGCGAATCGAGGGTATGGGTCACATAGATAAGTATTTTTTTGTAATCGACCTCATGCCCTATCGTCAGATTAAGATAAGGGTTGAGGGGGACATCGCCGCCGAAATAGATCTCGGAGTATTTGATGTCGAAAAGTTTTCCCCCCGTTTTAGCCGTTCCGGAGGGGATACGCACCATCCCTAAAATTTGCATCGCATCCCTCGGATCTTTCCAGAGGGTTATGTCGGGATCGATCCCCAAATCCAGTTCTTTGGTTTTAAAACGGATCGGCTGCGAGGCAGTGACATGGAGGTTCATAGAGAGTTTTGCACTGCTAGGTGGGCGTACGTCTTGGATAATGATAATGTCATCGTCCATTACTTTGAACTCTTGAAGCGGCAAGTAGGTGATAGTCGCATCAAGGATATTCAACACCCCTGAAAGGTTTTGGTTCGCATCACGATCTCGCGTATACGCAATATCGGTAGAGGCGTGCGCACTCCCCTCGGGCCCTTGATAACTGAAGCGGTTTGAACGCAACCGAAGCGCAGCACTTAAATCCGACTCGATGATTCCCGTGAGCAAAAGGGTATCAAATATCCACAACTCATCAATGATAAGATCACCCTTGGCAGTGAGATGCAAGTACGATGTTCTGTCGGTAGTGATAGGGTGATTAGCGATTTCAAAACGGTAGTTATCGACGGTAATGTTCCCATCACGGTACTCCAAACTAACACTCCCATCCGTCCCTCCATACGCCCGTTTAGAGTCAAGAACGGCGGCATACCACGGTATCTTTATATCGCTTTTGACGGTAAGGGTATCGCTGAGGGTGATCCGATTTTTAGTCCGAATTTCGGCATCATAATATTCCCCTTTGTGCAGTTCGATGGGGCGCAGTTTCGATAGCGTAGCGAATACCGAGGGGGTGAGGGTATCAATATCGATACGGCTTAGATTCGAGCTAAGCGATCCGCTTATTTCGAAAAAAGTACCCAGATAGTTGCCGCTCCCTTGGAGTTTTTCACCCGACATGACCGCCGAGAGTGCTAATGAATCACCGGAAAGGTTGAGACGCGTCGCATTGAGCTCATCACGTAACGAGAGGAGAAGATGTTCGGGCGGTTTATGTCCCCAGCTTTTCCACAGCGGAGCATCCGATGGAAGGGTGAGAGCCCCATCCAATGCGTGATGGCCGTTTTGGGTTGAAAACGACCCTTTAAAAAGGGCATGGTCACTCAAAGCATCGACGCTCCCTTTGAGCGAATCGGTGCTAAGGGTGTAGATTCCCTCACCCTCAACCCGAAGTGCTCCGCTTCGAATAGCTTCCGGAAGAGAGGAGATAAAGGAGAGATTTTTATGAGCGCTCAGGAGTTTCCAGCTAAAACGGTCGTAATCTTTACTGGCAAGATTTAAAATACTCCCATCGAGGGTAAGTTTTCCGATCAACCCCTCAGCGTCATCACTAAACTCTCCGCGCAGTACATTCGCGGGAAGGGGGTGAATCGAGGAGATTTTCCCCTCAAACTCCGTAGTGGTTCTCCCCTCTAATGCGTAACGAAGATGGTGCTTGGTTTGCATCGTATCTGCGCGATGGATGAGAGAATAGAGGGCATTGATATCAAAATAGCCGTTTTCATAAAGGTAGTTAAAATCAAGGGCAATCGCTTTAACTTGAATCTCAGGGTCTTGTTTGGAGTGCAACGCAGCAATACTCGTCCGTAAAATCGCTTTTTCATTTGAGAGCTCCGTAATATTCACACGCAGAACTCTCGGAAGTGTCGTAAATTTCCCGCTGTAAGGAGCCAGTTCAGCAACATTGGGATAAATATCACTCACCCCCGTGAGAGCATTGTTACGGACAACACCGTGAATCGCCCCGCTCGCATAACGGGATTTCAGAGTCGCGTCCAAAAAAGCAAAGCTTAGGTTATCCCCGTCGTACGTCCCGTTTTTCCCATAGATATCGAGTTCAATCGGGTACGAACTGATAAGCTGGAGATTTGTGATCGATACTTCACGGAGTTTAAAGGTCGGAAACGGCCAGAGGGATTCCTCATCGCTGATAAAGTCGTCCAAGTGGAGGCGTAATCCGTCGATTTTCACCGAGTCGATCGTATGCTCCCCCTTCAACATTTTGACAAGGTTGTATTTGAGGAGAAATGTTTTGGCTTCACTTTTATCGCTTCGGACGTTATGAAGAGTGAACCCCTCCAGCAACGACCCCTCCGCGTGGGAGTAGTGAATATCCAGCGGTTTGAGAAAATAGGTATTGACTATATCAAGACTGTCGGGGCGAAAAGCGATATACAGTGCCCCCGAAAGAAGGAGGATGATCGTGTAGAGGAGAAAATGAAACGCTACAAAAAAGTGTTTAAACCATTTCCGCCATGGAAGGGATCGTAAACGTTTCAAAACAACTCTCCGATTCGAAAATGGATTGCATATTGACCCATATCATCGGGATCGAATCCCACATCAATAGCAACAGGGCCGACAGGGGTAACGTAGCGTAATCCTGTCCCGACTCCCAAATACCCCTCATTGGCATAATCAGGGATAGTTTTTTCAGAGGCAAATGTGAGATCACTGAATACTACCCCTCGGAACTCTCCTACTATCGGAAAACGGTACTCAAGCGTCCCTTCGACGAGTGATGAAAATCCTATCGGATCGCCGCTTCTGTTTTTAGGTCCCAAATCACGATAGGTATAGGCACGATTGGAGTTCATCCCCCCTGCATAAAAACGGTACGAAGAGGGGAGCTCTCCGTCGTATAGTCGCAGGGTTCCCCATTTGAGCTTCGCGCCGAAGACATGCTCGCCGATGCTGGTGATATAAGCACTCGAGAGGAGACTTTTAAAATAGGTAGCATCCGAAACAACCACCGATTGGAGCGATCCGCTCAAGCGGGCATTGAGCCAATACCCTTTTGTCGGCTCCAGCGGTTTGTCGCGGGTATCGAGGTTGATCTCCCCTAAAGGTGACGTGATAAAGAGGACGGAATCGGGAAACGTGTTCTGATCGTGTGAATCATACGTCTCAACCTCATCAAACAGTACCCCAACCATGGCAGAAGCCGGAGAGTCTTGGTATTTCGCCGTAAGCTTTTCATAGGTACTTTTCGTTTTATACCCATCAAAAATTTCGTTGGTATACCCGATTTCCCCCCCTAACAATCCTCGATTGCGGAGCGGATACGCAATACTCCCTGACGCCTCTTGTTTAACCTGAGAATAGCGGGCATCGAGAGAGAGGGTTTTGAGATCACCGAAAAAGTTACGGTGTTTCAGCCCTGTTTGTGCCGCAAATCCCTCATCACTGCTGTATCCCACACCGGCAGTAAATCGAATCGGACGCTCCGCCTCTTCGATACTGAGACTGATCGGAACCACACTGCCGTTTCGCTCATTGTCATTGATAACCACACGGGCAATCCCCTCTTGGGCATAAAGGGCTTCGTAACTGAGCCGAATCGCTTCGACACTGTAGGGATCTCCCTCCTCAAACCGAAGCATCGAAGCGGTGAGATTCCCGTCGATATTGGGGGTCGATGCAACACTCACCGCTCCGAAAGTACACGGCTCTCCCGGTGTCGCCTCGAAGAGGAGATAGGCGCGGTCGGTTTCGATATCGACCCATGCTTTGGTATTGAACTGCGCATTACAATAGCCCGATTCTCCGTAGCGTTTTTTAATCGCCGATTTGGACGCTGAAAAAGCCTCTTGGTCAAACAACCCCTCCGTGCGAAGCGAAATGGCCGATTGTATATCCAAAAGGCTGTTGATTTGAATATCTCCGATGAGGATGGGATCGTTCTCCTGAATCTTGAAAACAACCTCTTTTTCGTTTGTCTCGGAGGTGATGCGGGCGTGATAGTACCCTTTGGATTTATAGAAGCTGGTGAGTGCCGAAACACTTTGAGAGACGGCTATGGGTTCGATAGAGGGGTGATCTTCCCACACTTCGATTGCGAAAGGTTTGCGAAGCCCCAAAGTCGCATACAGCTGATCGGAGGTAATTTTTTCATTCCCGACAAAGGTGATCGGAAGGGGGGTGCCGAGCAGTGCTACGCATTGCAACACCATTATGACGATATACCGCATCAGCACCCCTTCAAATATTTGACTCTATTTTACCGTAACAATCGTATACTCTAGGTAACCCAGCCCTTTAGGTTCGCTTTTTAAGAGAGAAAGAATCTCCCGTATCGTCCCCGCATGAGAACAGATTAAAATGTTTTTATCGAGGGGAAGTTCTTCTAAAAATGTTTCGATCCGTCGACGAAAATGCTCAATACTCTCTTCGCAAATAAAGCTATGCCAGCTCTCTTGTGATTCTAAAAAAGAGGGATCATATTCCTCCATACGCTCGATCTCCTCAAAGCTTTTCTCCTCAAAGTGCTTTTTAAAAGCTACTTCCCGCAAACGTTCGTCCGTTTTAAAATCAGAATACCCGAGGGCTTCGAGGCTCTGGGTGCATCGGCGCAAATCGGAAGAGTAGATAGCATCATAAGAACGAGAAAGCGCTGCAGATCTAAACAGCCGAGGATCGATCGGGATATCGGTATGACCGATAGTGCGTCCGTGATACTCCGCAGAGGGAGCCGCATGGCGCAGGAGTGTCAGTACCATACTAACAGCACCGTTAGTATCAGCATCAGCTCAGAGCCCTCCAACGACATCCCCAGAACATCCCCGTTGATAAATCCGAGTCCTTTTTTCGCGAAGGAGGAGAGGAGAAACGCGGTGAGACCCCCCACACCAAAGAGGAGAAAAATATTCCACGAGAGGAGATAAAATCCTAAAGCACCGAACAAACCGATCACTAACACGAGGGGAAAAAGTCGGAGATTCGTATGAAGCTGTGAGACGAACGACGAACGAAAATCGTAGGTACGGATCAGAATGAGAAGCCCCAAACGGCTGATAACGGCAATAACAACAAAAGGGAGAAACAGATGGTGCATCAGCAGTGTCGAGAGGGCGGCGATTTTCAGGAGGGTAAAACTCACTCCGTACAACACCCCCATCGCCCCGACAGTGGGGTCTTTGATAATGTCATAAGGATCTTTTCCGCTGTGGGCGGCGTATAGCGCATCGGCGACATCGATCACCGCTTCGGTGTGGATAAATCCATACAGCACCATATACGCCACGGCAGCGATCAGCGCCCCTAACCACCCCAGCGACTCCAAAGCCATAAAAATCCCGATAGAGAGGGATGCCAAAAGGGCTCCTACAAACGGGAGGGTGAGGAGCATCGCTTTCAACACACGAGGATGACTCAGATCATCGTCGGTACGGAAACGGATAGGGAGGAGGGTAAAGTAGCTCAGGGCAAATTTAACCCCCAAATAAACCTTATTCACACGGCACCTCTTTCATAATGGTGAGCCAATTCCGATCAAACACTTTACGGATATAACTCTCGCGGTGGGGAACGATGCACCCCGCGCAGTTTTGATGGATGGCCTTTTCACTCACATAGCGATCCCCATCGGGGCTCTCGATGGAGCAGGTACTAAAGAGGGTTCGTTCACCCTCACGCGCGAATCCGCTCTCGTTAAAACGGAAGTTTGGGCAGGCACAGAGGTAGCAGTTGAGTTCTTCGGTGTCGTGGCATTTTTTATTTTCAGCATAGAGTGGGCAAAAATCAGGCTCACGCTTGATCATGTTTTCAAAGCGGAAATATTCTATCACTTCGTCGTCGCTGAGATGGGTGAGCTTCTCCATGATTGCGGCGTGTTTGGCCGCATGCTCATCAAACCATTGTTTATAGGACATAGAAAGTATCCTTGATTAATTTAATTTCATTAACGCCGATATAATAAAAACGTGGTACTATTCTTGCTGAATTCAGTACCAATCGGTAACTAAATCTATCGAGGTTTCGATCGCAGAACCAGCGTAGCAAATCAGCGTTCAAAGCGGGTTTTACCCTCTTTAAAAAGGTGTCCTTATGAAAAAAACTATTGCAAACACTAATAAATTCTTCTCTACTGCTAAAAAGCGGGAAACTATGATTGTTAATTCGGTTTACACCTCTGCCAAAGCAGAAGGTTCTAAAACCACCAAAAAAGAGTTGAAAGAGCATTACAGACTTATCCATTCCTAATCTCTTCTTCAATTTTTTCGATTAATAATTGCTGCAACGGTTCATAATTGCAGTGATACCCTTCATGAACTTTTTGAATATAGTTATCACCGCTTTTGAGATTGAGTCCGATCATGGGGAAACCGTTTTTCGCCAAAATAATATCCCCTAAAAGTCGGCTAATCCGTCCGTTGCCTTCCCGAAACGGGTGGATAAACAAAAACTCGCTCAATAAACGGGATAAATCCGTCGTAATCAGCTCAATATCCTCATACTTCTTTTTGGAAACTTCTTTGATTAGAATGTTTAAATCGGGTAGTCCATTGAGAAATTCAAGTCTCCACGTCCACGCTTCAAGATCATCACCTTTACTCATTTCAACGGTTCTCAGTTCACCTGCAAACGGATAAATCGATTCAAACACCCGCTTATGCCATTTTATGACGGTATTAAATCCGAACGATCTTGAAATATCGAAGTTTACGACCAAATCACTGTAGAGTTCGAGAAGTTTCAAGTCTTCTTGTTTTTGGATGAGATCACTATCGGTAGATTTGAGATAGTTAATACATACTCCGTTAGCAGTCATGATCTTTTGAATATTGTTGCTTTCCCAGTGATTCCAAGGGTTGGTAATGATTTGATCAGGGTGTAGTCCGTCACATTCCGCATTCGCTTTATCGAGAATATTTTTAGGCGGCTTTGTTGATTTGAAGTATCGTGTATCCGTCTCATACCAATATTGGATAGATGCGTTATGCGTCGTTTTAAAAGCATAAAGGAGATATTTTGTTTTTGTCATTCCGATGATCTCCTTTCTAAGCCTCTTTGACGATTTCGATTTTATATTGTAACCCAATTTTTTTCTTTACTAATCTTTCGAAATTTGACTGTAAATCCTCTCCATATCGATCTCGTCTCTCATCGTCGCGATGAAATCACCCACCGTTTTTTGCTTGTACTCCTCAAACGCCTCGTCCTCGAACAATCCGTGAACAAACGTCCCTTTGATGTGATCTTTCTCATACCACAGCGGATATTTGCCGCTCACCCCGTGATGGATCTCGAATCCTCTCACCGTTTTGCCGAAGATCGAATACTCACCCTTTTTGAGCACTTTCTCTTTTTGAAACATGATCACATCGTCGATAAATCCGAGGGCTTCTTCACGGCTTGGTTCTGCCGTTTCGACACACTCCTCGTCGAGGATACTCTCAAACATCATCTGATACCCGCCGCAAATCCCCAGTATCTCTTTTTTTCGCTCTTTGAGTGCATCAAACAGCCCCGTTTTTTTGAGCCACCGCAGATCCTCGATGACCCGTTTGCTCCCGGGGAGGATGATAAGATCAAAGCTCTCCAGCGAAACATTGGAGGTGATGAACTCGACGAAGATGGTCTCATCGGCGATGAGGGGTTCGAAATCGTTGTAGTTGCTCATCGTGGGGTAGGCGATGATCCCGATTTTTTTCGCGGGGTGGGGTTTGTTTTGGACGAAATTTTTAAGGCTTTGGCTATCTTCAAACCCGAGGTTGAGGGGGAGATAGGGGAGGACGCCGAGAACGGGGATACCGAAACGCTCTTCGATAATCTTCACCCCCTCATCAAATAGGCTCCGATCACCCCGAAATTTGTTGACGATCACCCCGATGACGTTGGCGCGCAAGGCTTCGGGGAGGAGATTATAGACCCCCCAGATCGAGGCGAACACACCTCCTTTTTCGATATCGGCGACGAGGATGATCTTCGTGTTATATTTCTCGGCGATGTAGATATTGGAGAGGTCTTTCTCCATCAGGTTCAGCTCCACGGGACTCCCCGCCCCCTCACAAATGAGACACTCGTACCGCTCGCTCAAATACTCGAAGCACTCATCAACGGCGGGTTTTAGGGTATCGAGATCGCGGTAATACTCCCGCACCTCTTTATCCTCCACAACGTGACCTTTGACGATCAATGAGGCACTGTTCCCGTGACCCGATTTGAGGAGGATCGGGTTGAGGTGGTAGCTCGTCGGTATCCCCAGCACTTCCGCCTGAAAATATTGGGCGATGGCGATCTCGCTCCCGTCATCACACACATGGGAGTTGTTGGAAACATTTTGGGCTTTGAACACCCCGACGTTGAATCCCCGCTCTTGCAGAAGTCTCCCGATCACAAACGTAAGGGTCGATTTCCCCGCGTCGGAGGAGGTGCCGAAAATAGAGATCGATCTCATACGTAAACCCTCGCCGCTAAAAGTAGTATTACAAGGGTATCGAGTTTCCACTGAAGGGCTAATGCGCGACGGACATCCAGAGCGGTGATTTCCATTGCCCCCTCGCCGAAATAGGGTTTCTCTTTGACTTTGCCAAAATACGATGTCGCCCCTCCGAGGGAGAGACCCAGCGAGAGTGCCATCGCCGAGATCGGGTATCCCGCGTTCGGGCTTTCGTGCAATGCGCCGTAACGCCATGTTTGTGTGATTTGGTCGAGCTTGCCGAAGAGAACCAAAATGAGTATTGCCGTGATACGCGAGGGGAGGAAGTTCGCGATATCGTCCAACCGCGCGCTCACCTTGCCGAATTTTTCGTATTTTTCGTTCCGATATCCCACCATCGAATCGAGAGTATTGACCGCTTTATAGAGAAACAGCCCAACCAAACCGAATACTAACAGATAAAACAGCGGGGCGATTACCCCGTCACTGAGATTTTCGGCATAGGTCTCGATAGCGGCTTTGTGGATGTCACTCTCGCTCAGGTTTTCGGTGTCACGGCTAACCAAATATCGGATGCTTAAAGGATCGCTCAATACCTCTTTCACGCTCATGTAGAGCATTTTCCCCGCAATCCCCGTAGAGGCGATAATTCCTAAAATCCACGGATTAACGATCAGCGAAATCGGAGTGACGAGTGCTAACACAGCGGCTAACAACCAAAACACGAGCCAAAAACCGCGCAGAATACTGTCGCGATAAAACCGATTTTGAAAGGCGGTGATGAAATCGCCCATAAGGATAACGGGATGACGGATGAATTTGAACTCGCCGAAAATGCGGTCGGTGACGTAGGCGATGAGGGCGATGTCAAAGAACATTAAATCAATTCCAGCTCTTCGCTGATGTCTTTGATGAGTTTTGAGAGAGGACGTTTGTTGATCTCTTCATCGGTGACATATCCGCACGTTATCAACCGTAGTAAATCTTCACGGCTTTTGAAAAGTGTTCCTTCATAGCGATTAAAAAGTTCATCAATATAACTTTCATTATAGATTTCGGCTTTTTGGATCAATTCGAGAACGATGTCTTTGTGTTCTTTATATATATCTTCTAATCGAAAGGTCTCGATAGTATTTTTTGTTTTTATATCCTGAGAATCATTTGGTTTTAAATCCAGTGTTATCCGTTCTTTTGAAAAAATAGCATGATGTTTATTCTCGTCTGTTGCATCATTCAAAAAGTGAGAGAATTTTGCTTTTTTATTGAAGTCATCTTCATAAGGATGTAAATGAGGGAGTTCGTAAAAATTCTTGGCATGCTTAAATTTACTATTGCATATTGAACACGATGGTATCAAATTATAAAAACTAATTGCTAAAAAAGGGTATCTATCTTTATCATAAAAGTGATCAAGTGAAGCAATAATTCTTGCTTTTTTTTGTTTTCTATCTTCAAATCTAAAAATATATTCACGATTGCAGAATGGGCATACTTTTAGATTCAAATCTTCCATTAACTGAGCACCCCATTTATCTCTAAATGTTCCATACAAATCTTTTAATTGATTAATATTTTTAGAAAATCCCTGTGGAGTTTTTTGAATTAAATCCCTCATCTGTGAAGGTTTAGCTGTTACAATCTGTTCTAAATCTTTATCAAAAAGATGCAATAAATCACAATTGATTTCATCCAATTGATATTTTGTATCTTTTTTTTGAACGTACTTTTCAATTAGTTTATAATATTTTTTTGCCAATTGATCTAAATTATTTTGTTGAATTTGAATCATTGACTATTTTTCCAAATCAAAGTCATTCTATCTTCAAGCCTTTTTATCTCTTCTTTTATTTTATCTATCTCATCTATTTTAGACATTCTTTTACTATCCAACATCTTTTGAAGTTGTCGCTTTAAAATAGGTTCACCGATAATTGAAATGATATCTTCGCAGTATGATAGTTCATCTTCAGAAAGTTGTTTTTTATTAAGATAAGAAATCGCTTGGTTGATTTTCTCTTTTGCAAATTCACCCATAAGCCCATTTTCCATAAAAAAACCGTGAGCGAGTAATGTATGAATATTTGATCCAAATGTCTCCATATTAATCTTTATTTGTTTTCCATCTATCAAAAATATTACATTTTCTTTTGGTAAATCAGATAATAAAAATGGAGAATGACTTGTAAAAACAAGATGAAACTTTTTTTTCAGTTTTGACAATAGTGTTACTAATTCATATATATATTTTCTTTGCCATTCAGGATGTAATGCTAATTCTGGTTCATCAAAAAACAATAAAAACTCATCCTTGGCTGTCTTATATTGTGATCGAAAATATAAATTTAAAAATTGACCAAAAATAGTTTTTTCTCCATGACTTAAATGTTCATAATATCTATTGCTTTTATCAACGAAATCAAACTCAAACAACTCAATATATTGCTTCAAATAAATATATCTTTCTCTATCAGATAAATCACTAATTAATAAATATCTATCTTGAAATAATTCACTGAACTCTTCTTCTCGAATATGCATGCTTTCTTCAGTAGTATATTTTTCTAACAAAACTTCTTTATCTCGCAAGATGCTTTCATCAAAATCATAATCAGATATATACCATAACATCAAAAATCTATGATAATCATCTACTGCTTCTGAAAAAAGTTCACTTGCAGTATGTTCAAAATCTATTTTTTGATTTCTGAGAAATTTGTCATGTCTATCTTCTTCTTGAATTGACATCCCTTCACTATCAGTAGTCCAAGGATAAGGAGTTATGTCCTCAACTAATTCCTCATATACAGTTCTTAGTGATTTTGGGCTAATTTTAATTTTTTCTGGAATGTACATAAAAGTAGTCAATTCAAACCCAAGATCATCATAAGTATGTGTGATCATTCTAACAATGGCTTCTTTATCTAATGTTATTTGATTTTTCAACTCTTCTGGTATTTGGCTTTCTGCTTTATAAGATAAATGCTGTATCGGATCTATACTATTAACTGATTCAGCATCACAACAAATCGAAACTTTTTGATTCGAAATATAGTAAAGTTTATCATTTTCGCTAACTAAAAGGATGAATCCAAAGCATTCCTCTGAGAGATTGTCATCAATAATCTGTTTAAATCCATTTTGAGGTAGAACTTCAAATATTTTTTGTAATCCATCTAAAATCGTACTCTTTCCACTCCCATTTTTTCCAACAATACAAGTAATACAGATATCATCATAAAAAAATCTTTCTATATATTCATTTGGCATAATAATTAATTTACAATCTTCTTTTAATACATTATGTCCATTCTCATTTTGTATAAATTCCGCCTTGAATTCACAAGAAAATCTTGGACTAAAATTAAATCCTTGATTTTCAATACTACCATAGCCTTCTACCCATAAATAAATTAATTCCATCAGTTTTCCCTGTCTGTTTCGCTTATTGTACCCTCTCTTAACTCAAAGGCGATATTGGCAATCGCCGTTTCAAACCGCTTCATCGCCTCCAACTCTTTCACCGCGATCCGCACAGTCCGCTCATCCAAAAAGTCAAAGTTAGAACAATCGCGCACCATGATGCGGTGCGGAACAAGTTTCTCCTGAAACTCTTTCGCGGACATCGAAGCAAGGCGAACAAGAAAAAAGTTCGCATCACTCTCAAATACTTTCTCAAAAAGGGACGAGTTATCGAGGAGGGTTTTCAGATAGGTTTTCGCCTCCGCGTTCAGTTCCCTCGATTGCGCACGAAACGATTCATCGGCTAATGCCGTAATGAGAAAATGGCTATCCAACGCCGAGATTTTCCACAGCGGCTCTTTGGCTCTGAGTGCGCAGATGTTCTCGCGCGAGGAGAGGACGATCCCGACCCTCACCCCAGCGCATCCGTAAAATTTCGTCTGTGATTTTAAAACGTAGAGTTTGTCATAGGTTCGGAGATAGCGGGTTGCCGATTCACCCCCGCAAAACTCCAAAAACGACTCGTCGATGAGGATCGTGCAGTTTTTGGCTTTCCATCTCTCCATCAGCGTATCTATCTCATAATAACGTCCGTCAGGGGTGGAGGGGTTGACGAAGATAATGAGGGAGTTTTCTTCTACTTCCGTATCCATTGCCTCAAAACGGTTGATGAGATTTATTTTTTTACCGTGAAGAAGTGCTGACTTTTTATACTCCAGATAAGCGGGAGAGTAGATCGTGCAGGTGGGGTTGTCAAATAATCGCATTAGGGAGAAAATCGCCGAAGAGCCTCCGTTAAAAAGTTCCACCTCGTCAGAGTTCACATCGTAATGGTGGGCTAACACCTCCGTTAGTTGCTCATAGGTCGGATAGGCATTGAGCGCTACGCCGCTGAAAACGACATGAGGGGTAATGAAGTTGATGTTGGAGGAGAGGTCAATCACCTCGCTCGCCGAACAGCCGCAGTGCGCCGCAAAGCTATTCACATCCCCTCCATGGGCGTAGGTCGTCATTTGAGACGAATCTCCATCCCCAATTTTACCTCGTAGACTTCATCGCAGATATGTGCCAACTCTTGACCGATCACGCCGCTGTAATCGACAAAACGACGACTGATAGGATCATTTGGGATCACTCCCGTCCCGACGTCGTTGAGGACAAACACGATGTTAGCATCGATATCTTTCAGTGCTTCGATCTCCGCGATTAACACCTCTTCATCCTCTTCTAGGCGGTTAAGTATCCACATCGAGACGCAATCGATCAGGTAGGTATGGTGCGGCTCTATCACTTCGGCTAAATGATGGCTCTCTTCGAGAGTAATAAAATCCTCTCCCCTACTAAAACGGTGTTTATCGATTCTCACACTCATTTCATCATCACCGAACGAGGTATCATAGGTCGCAAGATAGTAGGGTTTTTGATCCGAAATCGAGAGGGCTTTGGCTTCCGCCAACGTACTTTTCCCCGATTTTTGTCCCCCGAAATAAAGTATTTTCATCCTAACAAACTCTCCACTTTCAGAGTAATTTTTTCTTTGGTAATACCGTTAAGGAGGGCATACATCAGCGCACCCCCTGCGCCGACCCCCTCTTTTGCTTCCCCTTCATCGTAGAGTTTGAGTGCGGGGTGAGAGGTGAGGGAGAAATCGAAATCGGCGTAATAGGCGTTAATGGTAAAATCGTTCATTTCCAAGAGGGCTTTGATATCGCTGTTAGTATCTTCGGCAACCCATTTCGTCGTGCAGAGGGCGACACGAGAGGTGTCGAGTTCCCCTTCCATCATTTGCAAGATGCGGTTGATCACAAGTAACACGCACGCCATCTGTGTCCCCCCCGCCAAAACGATTGGGATGTCGCGGTTTTGGAGACCGAGAACCAATCCGGCATTAAAGATGAGCATATTGTCCCCCACTTGTGAGAGGATGGCAAAGAGATCATCGCCCTTTTCGATGTGCGAAAGGGCTTGATTGATAACGTTTTGTCTGATGGTGTTAGGGGTGTTTTTAAAACTGCTGCTGAATTTCTCATTCGCATCGTACCCCAGCGCCAACGCCGTGGCGAGCGCCGTGGTGGTTCCTGCGGGAACCGATTCACCTAAGATGATGTAATCGCCCTGCACTGCAAGCTCTTGGGCGAATTGAATCCCTTTTTCAAACACCTCTTCGGCGGGGATATTCGCTCCCTCACTGATCGAATCACTGGGGGAAATACCGAACGAGTGACGTTTAAAATGCTCCAACTTCGGAGAAATCTCAAGCCCAAGTTCGAGAAGCTCGATTTCGCGGAAAGGATGGAGGAGATGGACGGCGCGGGTGATGAGGGCGGGAGTGGGAACCCCTTTAGGAGTTTCGGCAATGGAACCCAGACTCCGCACCTCTCCGATCGCGATAAACTCCGCATCGAGCGTCGGGGTGAGATGGAGAAGCCCCGGAATCCCCGCTTGGGTAATCCCCTCTATATTTGCTGTTGCCGTGTTGCTCATACACAAAAGAAACGATGCCCGCTTCCCCCGCAGACTCTCGATAAAATCTCTTTTTCCCGTAATCGTTTGTATCATAATAGCCTCTCTAATAGTTCTTGATAATTACCGTCGTTTAAGTAGCGGTTGACGCTGTAAAAAAGGGTCGCGTACTCGCGGTACGATTGAAACTCCTCTGCGCTGATCGTTGCACCGTAGCTCTCCAATAGAGCCTCGGTTTTTTCATCGCTGTCGCACCACGAGAGGTCGGTGACGGCGAGATCGAAGAGAAAATCGCCGTTGCATGCTTGGGTGAAATCGATGACACACGATAGGCTTCCCCCCTTAAAGAGGGCGTTATCCATAAAAAGATCGCCGTGAATAATCCCGTCGTTGCGCAATCTCAAATCAATTTTTTTTAACAGCGTATCGAAAATTTCGACGTTGCTCTCTCTAATCATCCGCTCCAGCCTCGATCTCTCAAATAACGGCTCGTTAGCACTCTGCCGTGTCGCCGTTAGGGTATGGAAAGAGCGCAAAAATGTTCCGATCTCTCGTACCTCATTGATCTCGGCACTCTTAAGACTTTTCCCATGACATCGGCGGTAGATAAGGGCGGGTTTGCCGCAGATGCTCAACACTTCCCCCAAAGATTTGGCAATCGGGAGTGTTTCGCAGAGGATGAGAAGCTTCCGTTCCTCCTCAACTGACGCGACGGTAGCGTTTTCAAAAATTTTCAATACCCGTTCATCGTTCAGGAAATAGACGCTGTCCATCACCCCGTCCTTACTCGCTTCGAGAGAGGTGATCTCTAATGATTGCGGTAAATCTGCCAGTGTAATCACCGTTTTCACACCCATTCGACCACCTCATCCAGCGTTTTCCTCTCTTCCCACCCCATTTTCAACAGTTCGGGTTCCTCCAAAAACTCGCTCACATACCCCATCGTCAAATAACCGATCAGTTTGTACTCATCGCCGATTCCTAAAATCTTTTTCACCTTTTTGGGGCGTAGAATACTCACCCACCCCACCCCGATATTGTGGGCGCGTGCCATCAGCCAGAGGTTTTGGATCGCGCAGACGACGCTGTACTCCCCCATCTTTTTCTGAGTCGTTTGTCCTAACACGGTTTTCGTCGGTTTTTGATACAACACGGCGATATTGAGGGCCGATTCCTTGATCCCCTCCAGTTTGAGGGTATCATAAAGGAGATTCCCCTCGAACAGCTTGGACGCTTTAGTGTTTTCTCGGAGAAATTCCTCATAGATCGCTTCGCGTTTGGCATGATCCTGAACGATAACAAACTTCCACGGCTGTGAAAAACCGACCGAGGGGGCGGAGATCGCCGCTTCCAAAATCTTCCGCAGTACCTCATCGTCGATCGGTTCATCGATAAAACGATTCCCCCTCACGTCACGGCGTGATGAGAAGATCGATTGGAGCAGCTCAGCATCGCGGAGGGTAAATTTCATCGTGACCCTTTTTGACGATGAAGTATCAGATAGATAAAGAACGGCCCACCGATAAACGAAGTAACGACGCCGATGGGAATATCCGAAGCGGCTCCGAGATTACGGGCAACCAGATCACACGCCACCAAAAAAATCCCGCCGTAAAAAAATGTCGGAAGGATCAGGGTGTCGCTGCTGCGCCGATAGAGCAGTTTGATGATATGGGGGACAATCAGCCCCACAAACCCGATAGGCCCCACGACGCTGACGCATACCGCCACCGCTAAAGAGGTGATAAGAAGGAGGCTCATAACAAGCCGTGTGACGTGAACCCCTTTTAGAAACGTAAAATCAAGCGACGTCAACAGAAGTCTCAGCGGTTTTCGCTGCCAAAGGATTGACACCAAAAACAGTAGCGATACGATGAGTATCGGATAAGCGGTATCGAATCCGACGATGTTCAAACTCCCCATCGTAAAACGGACAATCGAATAGCTCTGTTCAAAATCGCTCAAATAATAAAGAACCATAAGGGCGGCCGAATAGAAAAAAGACAAGGCAATCCCCACCAGCAGAAGCGAACTTGTCTGCGCCGATTTGAGTGAGCGCGAGAGTAAAAAGAGGACGATCACGGTCAATAACGCTCCGAAAAAGCTTAAGGCGTATTGCCAAAAGAGGAGACCGCCGAAAAAAACAATCGCCAATGCCGTCCCCAATGTCGCACCGCTGGCAACGCCGAGAGTGAAAGGGGTAGTGAGGGGATTGCGAAAGATACTCTGAAAGACAAGCCCTGCGAGAGAGAGGATTGCACCGCTGCAAAAGGCGATGATCACCCTAGGAGAACGAATCTCCCAAAAAAGCATCGACGACGAGGATGCGGGGTTGAGAATCTCTTGGATATTCAAGGTGATCTCCCCAAAAAATGGGGCAATGACAAGAACTGCCAGCGATAGAATAAGACTAACGTACTTCATCGTAATTCACCACAAAGTTTCCGCCGATATTTTGAACCGCGTTGCCGAAACAGCCCTCAAGACGGGAGGGATCGAAAAAATCACCGCACGATCCGAAGAACCGGACACTCCCCTCTTCCAGATACAGAACGTCATATCCGAGCTTGTAGGCTAAATTCAGATCATGGGTAATGATGATTGTGTTTTGAAAATAGGAGCCGTTTTTGAGGAGGCGGTAAATTTTGACTTTTTTTGCCTGATCGAGATTGGCGGTCGGCTCATCGAGAATCGTGTACGCAGCACAGTGCAAAATTGCGCCGGCGATCAGGAGAAGTGAAGATTCGCCGCTACTGAGACTCTGGCATGGAGAGTGTTTGAGATGGTCTATCTCCAGCACTCCGAGAATCTCCTCCCTCATACGAGGATCGTTGCCATCGAAGCAATTGAGGTCTAAATAATCACCTACGCTCAGATACTCATCGTAAATATCGAGGAGCGTGGGGACATAGTTGATCACCTGTGAGCGCAAGTGCGGTGCGATATCACCTATTTTTTTCCCCTCCCAAAAAACACTTTCGGAAGGGATTAGATGGCAGAGTGCTCTGGCCAGCGTTGTTTTCCCGCTTCCGTTATTTCCTAAAATTGTCAAATTTTTCCCCTCTTCGAGGGCGAAACTGACATTTTTCAAAATTTGGCAGGTGAGATCAGCGACGTGCAGCATCAATCAAATACCCCCTCATATCATCTAAAAAAAGGCCGAGACGCTGGCTCGGGTTACTCGAATAGGGCTGATCTTCGACATACATTTTTCCCTCTCTGACCGCATTGATCGGAAGAGAACGCCACGGTGCGATCAAAGCCTCTTTCGTTAACCCTCTCTCTTTGGTATTCGGGGCGAGCAGTATGATGATATCAGGGTTGAGCGCAATAATGTTTTCGAGATTGAGAACCGGCTGCCCCTTGCGACGGCTTTGGAGGGCATTGGTGTTACCGCTCTCACGGATAAGGTCGTCAAAATAGAGATTCTGTCCCGATACATAGATGCTCTTGGAGAGATCGGTATTGTGTCCGAACACCATCAAAATCTTTTGATTGCGTATGATCCCCCGCAGGGCACGGAGTTTTTGATCGAGTTCGCTCACGATGGCTTCAGCCCTCTTTTCTTTGTGAACGACGGCGCCGATGGTAAAGATCGATCGGCGAATCGAGGGGTAGGTATCGATTTTAATGGTGCGTGTTTTGATACCCATCTTTTGAATTTTTACCGCCAAAGGGGCATTATTTTCCTGCAATATCACCATCGTGGGGCTGAGGGAGAGGATCTTTTCCAGAGATGGGGAGAAATATCCCCCCACTTTTGGTTTGTTTTTGGCCTCAGGGGGATAGTTGCAATACTCCGTATTGGCGACAATTTGATCTCCCGCACCCAGAGCATAGAGCGTTTCGTTGATGGCGGGGCTGAGGGCAATGATCCTCTCGGCTCCCCAAAGATTCCCCCATACCAAAACCGTAGCCAAAACTTTCAATAACATGCTTCTACCTTGTAAATCCATGTCATGGTTTGTGCATCGTTCAAAATGAAATTCTCCGCCGTTGTATGAACCGATTCTCCGTCAATGAGATAAAACCATCCGAATTTTCCGATCTGCGATTGAACACCGTCGATGGAACGGACGAAACGGTACTGTCCCGTTTTGCTCGTCTCTACACGACTGATCCGTTTAAGAACGTCCAATGCGCTCATGCCGGGTGAATAGGCCGTTTCGATGACTTTATCGGGTTTTGCATCACCGTAATGGAGGGTAACCGTAAGATTCTCCCCCCAACAATGCAGTGCTAAAAGAACAGATAGTACAATGAGTTTCATCAAAAAATGACCTTCATCCCTGCATAGTATCCTCGCGGCGACGATGCGTATCCGTCTACACTTTGATAGTATTTGTCGGTAAGATTATCAATTTTACCGTAGAGTTGGATAGAATCGGTCAGATTGTAGTTAAGTACAAAATTAAAAAGGGTATAACGTCCGGTTTGTTCCCCTTGCTGATCCGCCTGATCGTAGCGTGTCCCTACATAGTGGGCGTTTATTCCCATACTCAAATCGTCGATTCCATAATAGTTGAGTGAAACTTTAGCTTCGCGTTTGGGGCGGCGTTTTAAATCTTTCCCGTCTTTATCGACAAAGTGTGCAAGATGGGTATAGTCAGCATTCAGTACGAACGAATCCAAAAGAGTGTGCCGAAAAGTGACCTCGTACCCTTTAAAGGTACTGATTCCGTTTAAATTTTTGTAATAGGGGTCATTATTGAACCAGTTCAGAGGGGTCGGATCATACCACTCGATCAAATCTTTTACCCGATTTTCGAAATAGGTGAGCGTGATACTTTTATACCCGAGCGTGAGATCATAGCTTTTCGTGTTTTCGGGGCTGAGAGTATCATTGGACGCACCCCACGGATTAAATATTTGGATGAGATTAGGTGCCGTATAGGACGTTCCGTAATTTCCGCCGACATACATATCCTCCGAAAGTATATATTTTGCCCCTATTTTACCGGTTGTTTTGGCATGGAAGCTGCTGTAGTCGTCCCGTCGCAAACTCTCTGTTAGAATCAAATCGCCGAAGGTATTGAAGTTGGTCACGAACACCGCTTTCGATGAAACCGATTTTGCTCCCGTCGTTGAATCGGCTTGGATAAAATCGATTTTATCCCATTTTTTGGAGAGACCGGCAACAATGAAATCATTCCCGCTGTAGCGAAAGTGGTCGCGCAGCTCAACCTCTTGGGTTTGCCCGTTAAATACTTTTACGCCGTAGCTGGTATCAAGCTCATCACGTCTGAATTTTGAAAGATTTGCTTTGGTCGAAAGGGTATGGTTATGATAGGCTTTGTCATAGGTTGCCCCGTAAAGTCGGGTTCTCACATCACTGTGTTCTACACTGTTTGGAGCGTTATAGCTGTCATAACTGCCCAATGCGTTAATGTCGGTATAGCTGATACCGAATGTATCCTCAGACGTCGGATTGTAATGGGCATTAAGATTGAGGGTGGTATTGGCATAGGGATCTTTTTCGTATCGGTCAATATTCTCCCCTTTAGGTGCCTGTGCGGTAAAACTGTTGCTCATTAGACGGTCAAACGAAATTTTGAAATCATATTTATCCGTTTTATGAGAAAGAAATCCCCCCCACTTTGCGGTGGCAAAACTTCCGTATTCAACATTCGCACCGGTATGGGTCCCCGCTTCCGCGCTTTTGGTGATAATGTTGATAACTCCGGCACTCGCATCCGCTCCCCATATTCCGCTTTGAGCCCCTTTTATAAGTTCGATCTGCTCGATGTCGCTTATAAGAAGGTGGGCGAAATTGGCTCCGCTTGTACTCGAGGGATCCTGATAGCGGATACCGTTGATCAAAACCAATACTTTATTAGTATCCATACCGCGCACAAAAACTTCCTGTGTCGTTCCGACTCCGCCGTTAGAGGTGATACTTATTCCCGAAAGGGAGTTTAGCGCTTCTGAGAGCGTGGTGTAATGGTGTTCTTCAATCTCTTCGGCAGTGATAATGTCGACATTGGAGGTGATATTTTTGAGGGATTGTTCGGTTTTGGATGCCGATACTAAAATCGGATCGAAGGTGAGGTCTTTGGCCTCTAATGAGGCAACGAGGGTCGCACATGCGACAAAAGAGAAAGTCGGTTTAAACATAAGTGTCCTTGATTAATAATCGTAATAATGGATGAGAGTAGGACACTTTTAGGGGGTGAAACGGTGGAGTAGGTATGGATGGCATGGGTAGGGCAAATCCATGCAATACGGGTAATGTTTTGCATGAGACGGATCTCGGAAGCGTACGCTTGGATAGCGACAAGCGAAAAATATGTTTTACCGAAACCCTTTGGTGCACTCACCCGTTCGCCTCCATTTTATCTATGAGGCGAATTATATCAAGATTTCAGTTAGGACTTAAATTGACCCAATTGCGTATTCAAACTGGTAGCGGCATTGTAAAGCTCTGCCGTGATTTTAGAAATTTGTGTGATATCTTCCTGATTGCTCTGAGAAAGGTTGGACATCTCAGACACTTTATGGATAATTTCGTGAATTTTGTGTGCCATATTCTCTGCTTGTTGAACACTTTGATGGCTGGCATCGACATTCGAGCGGAGCGCATTCGACGCGGAATCGATTTTCAGATCGATCTCTTCGCTTCTCTCCGCAAGCCGTCCGATATTTTCACTGTTAGAATGCATCATATCCGATGAATCCGAGATCGACTGGATGACGATAGAGATGGTTGAATTGATTTCGGTCAAACTTTTTTGGGTCCGTTCGGCGAGTTTTCGAACCTCATCGGCAACAACGGCGAAGCCGCGTCCATGTTCACCGGCACGTGCCGCTTCGATCGCGGCATTGAGGGCGAGAAGATTGGTTTGATCGGCAATGTCAGAGATAATACTCAACACTCCGCTGACGCTTGCCGCATCGCTGGAGAGTTGAGCGAAACGGTCGCCAAGTTCATTAGACATCTGAGTGGTTTTATGTACTTCATTGGTAATGGCAGTAGCGATTTCACGGACGTGACTCAGTTCTGTTTCCGTTAAACGGCTATTCTCTAAGGTCACTTTTGCCATATTAACACTTTGCTCAAGTGTCGCACCGATTTCAGCGGCAGTCGTATTGGTGTTTTGGGCAATGGTATTGGTTTTTTCCGATTGAGCAGAGAGATTCGATGCCGCACTGTTCAACGTCGCGGTAGAGCCGACAGCCGAAGAGGTAATCTGCTTCGTATCGTTGATCGTGCTTTGGATTTTTTCAATAAATTGGTTGAGGTAAAGGCTTGCTATCCCGATCTCGTCATTTTTATTGAGGATCGGAAGACGTTTGGTCAAATCGCCGTTACCGTGGGCAAGATCGCTGGATACTTTATCAAGCTCTTCTATCGGATGGAGAATACTGGTTCCTGAAAAATAGTTGATCGCAACCAGCATCGCCGTCAGGACACTTCCCAACAGTAAAAACCATTTAAAAAAACTGGCTTGCAACTCATCAAAGTAATCGGCTTTATTGATCCCCGGAATAACCCACATGTCCCATGCCGGAATATAGCGGTACGCGGCAATTTTTTCCTGTCCCGTCGTAGCCGAAGTATACTCATAGACCCCACCCGCTTTATCGGAGCGGATATGGTCGATGTAGTCATGTCCCGATTTGTTTTTCCCCTCATCTTCAGCTTTCGGGTGAATCGTCATTACCCCTTCACTATTGATGAAATAGACATAACCGCTTTTACCGATTTTGATCTCTTTGATCTCATTTTTAAACCCCTCTTCTTCATACGCTTTAGGCTCTATCTTGGAAATGTAATTGACATTTTTTTCCAATACATCGGCAACCGTATTGAGGTCGCTGATCATAATCGTCTTAATCGAGCCTGTAGCAATGAAGTATGCTACAATGACACTTATAAGGATAGCACCTACGGCTGCCACAAGATTGACAATAAACTTAGATTTGATAGTGTTGAAGATATTCATTAATGTTGCCTAAATATTGGTGTTACCGAAATATACCCTATTGTAATTCTCTTTTTCTAAAGCGGAGGTAAAATTATGAGATTTTCTTATTTAAAACAGATTGTTGCGTATATGCAGCAATTAACCCACATTGTTGCGGCATACAGGGTTAACGACACTACACTCAAATTAGTTTTTAATCGTGAAAATAGCTGGAATTTTGAGATGGCACGGGGAAATTCGGCGATCACCGTCGGAGAGATTCCAACCCGCGGTAAAATGTATCAAGCCCCATTTGATGTATTGCTCGCAAAACGATTAAATCGCTCCTCCATTCAATCGATTACCCTCCATAACAACGATAAAATCATCCGCATTACCACCACGACAAGCGGCTCCTACAAATCGGAAACAACCGTTTTACAGCTCGAATTTACCGGTAAACACACCAATGTCATCCTTTTGGATAAAGAGGGGATCGTTCTAGAGGCATTGCGCCATATCGATGAGGATGTCTCAACCCGATGTGTCCGAGTGGGACAGAAATTGGGCGAAATTCCCAAGCCTCCTTATGAGCCTCAAGAGTACCCTCTGGAGGATGTACGCGGCTATTTAGAGGGGGAGTTTGCTCGCCGCAGCAATGATAAGCTTGAACAACTCAAAAATGAGAAAAAAACTCTACTGCAAAAACGGCTGCTCCAGCTTCAAAAACATCTAGCAGGACTCGATGAAGAAGGGGCCTTGATACAAGAATCTCAAGAGGCACAAAATGCGGGACATTTGGTATTAGCCAATCTGGATACCATAAAGCCCTATGACAAAATAGCGGAACTTCATAATTTTGACGGAACCCCGATTCAGTTGGAGCTTCCTACAGGATGCACCACCGCTTCCGGATGTGCAAACAGTTTTTTTAAGCGTTCCAAAAAAGCGAAACAAAAAGCACTCGGACTCCATCAAGAGCGGAGCAACCTTGAAGCCAAAATCCGACATCTTGAACTTTTTATCCAAACGGTAGCGGAAGCCTCAACTCCCGATGAAATAACCCTCCTCTTCCCCCCTAAATCAACTGCATCCAAACAAAAAAACAGCGATTCGATTGCCGAATTTTGGATTGAGGGGGTCAAAGTTTCGTTAGGAAAAAGTGAAAAAGGGAACATCGAACTCCTCCGCAATGCCAAAGCACGCGATATTTGGATGCATCTGAAAGACCGCCCCTCCGCCCATGTCATCATCTCGACCGACAAACAGCAGCTTCCCGAAAAGCTCCTCGAAGCCTCGGCAAAACTGTGTGTCGATTTCTCCGTATTTGAGAAAGGGAACTATTTGGTCGATTATACTCCCCGAAGAGAAGTGAAAATGGTGGAGGGGGCTAACGTCCTTTATACCAACTACAAGACGTTATCAATTCAAAAAGGGTAAATCTATGGCCATCGGTCCTATCGGTAATGCTATCTATGTTAATCAACAAATGGCGACGGTAGCAAGCGAAAAGAATGCCATTTTAAACCGATTTGAATTACAAGCGCTTGCAGCCTCGAGTGCGGCCCAAGAAGAGAAAAAAGAGATCGAAGAGGTACGCCCTACCGAAGAGAATCATGGCGTTGACCCCGATCGTGAGCATACCAAAGAGCAAGCCGAACAAGAGGAGAGGCGTTCTCCTCACGAAGAAAAAAAAGAGGAGAATGAAAAGCCCTCAAAACCGCTCCATCTTCTCGATATTAAAGTTTAGTCTGATATGCGATTCTAGGCTGATTTAGCATCTCTCGTATAATAAAATAAATGGTATAATTTTGAAATTTTAAAACCATTGGTTAATCACACTATGCAAACTGCAAAAAATTCAATCCAAGAGCGCGTTGTTACCGCCGTCTTTCTGGTTATCGGCGTCTTAATTGTCGGACTTATCAACAACTTTTGGCTCATGTGGAGTGTGATGGGGGTCATTTACCTTCTAGCCTTTCATGAAGCGACACGTTTATTTGGAATTAATAATAACTCTTTGTACGCTTATGCCGCTATTCTTTGGCTAGCCGCAGCACTTTACCCTTACGGTGAAGATCTATTTGTCATTGCCGGATTGATTTTCGCCGCAGCCGTTGCCTATACCCAAAATATCTCTCCTAAGAATTTCCTCCCGTTTATCTATCCGACGGCGGGTATGCTCTTTATGCTCAGCATGTACCAAGAGTACGGAATGGGAGCTATGTTATGGCTCCTTGTGGTCGTCGCAGCTGCTGATGTCGGTGCCTATGTCGTAGGGCGTAGTATCGGTAAAACCCCTTTCAGCGTCTCCAGCCCAAGCAAAACACGCGAAGGTGTCTACGGCGGTATCGCCGTGGCAACCGTTGCCGGTTTTTTTATCGGCATCACCATCGTTGATATTACCCAAGCGGTTATTATCTCTATGGCGGCGGCTATCGGTGCGGTATTCGGTGATTTGTTTGAGAGTTATCTCAAGCGCCAAGCGGGAGTCAAAGACAGCGGCTCTATCCTGCCGGGGCATGGCGGTGTTTTAGACCGAATCGACGGATATCTCTTTGCTTCCGTCATTATGCTCGTCCTCCTTCGAGGTCTTGTTTGATCCTACTGGGCTCTACAGGCTCCATCGGAGTCAACGCCCTCAATATCGCCGAACAATTTAATCTGAGCGTCGATACACTCGTTGCAGGGCGTAACATCGATCTTCTCAACCAACAAATCCTAAAACACTCTCCCAAACGTATTGTCGTGATGGATGAAGCCGATTGCTCCCGTGTCAATCATCCCCATGTCCGCTCCGGCGAAGCGGCAATCCTTGATGCGATTGAAGAGTCAAACTCACACCATGTCGTCAACGCTTTGGTCGGGTTTGCAGGGTTTCGCCCCACTCTCAAAGCGCTCGAATGCGGTAAAAAACTAGCCCTCGCCAACAAAGAGTCTTTGGTCGTCGGCGGTTCGTTCGTCGATACCTCCACTATTATCCCTATCGATTCGGAACATTTCGGATTGTGGTACCTCAACCAAACACCGCGCCCTCTCAGCCGTATGGTCATTACCGCCAGCGGCGGTGCATTTCGGGATTGGCCGCTGGAGAAACTCGCTTCTGCCACCCTCGAAGATGCCCTTAAACACCCCAACTGGTCGATGGGGCAAAAAATCACCATCGACAGCGCCTCTATGGTCAATAAACTCTTTGAACTCCTCGAAGCACGATGGCTTTTCGGTGAGGGGGAATACGATGCCCTTATCGAGACTAAATCGCTGATTCATGCTCTGATAGATTATAAAGACGGCTCAACAACCGCCCATTTTGCCCACGCCGATATGCGCCTCCCTATCGCGTATGCTCTCATGGGAAAAGTGGATACCCCGATTGTCGATCGAATTGATTTGACCCGTATCGGCGCCCTCGAATTTCGCCCCATTGAAAAAGAGCGTTATCCGATATGGGAGATCAAAAATGATCTTCTTCGTAACCCCCAAAAAGGTGTCATTGTCAATGCGGCAAACGAAGCGGCGATTGAGCGCTTTGTTGCCGGAGAGATCCGATTTGTCGATATCTCCACAATGATTTTACGTGCTTACGAGTCGTTTCACACGGCTCCCGAATCGGTAGAGGCTATATTTGCCCTTGATAGTGAGATACGCGCATTCATACGAGGTTTGTCATGAAACTCTTGATGCTACACGGATGGGGCGGAAGCGACGATCCCCATTGGCAGGCGTGGCTCGCGGGTGAAGTTGCCAAAGATTACGGCACGGTTGCATTTCCGCTCCTTGACAACCCCCATTTCCCGAGTAAAAACCGTTGGATGAAACAGATCAAAGCCCTCTTACGCGATTTTCAACCCGATGTCGTTATCTGCCATTCTCTTGCCAATATTCTCTGGTTTCATTTATGTAATGAGGGAGAAATAGCACCCGTCAAACGACTCCTTTTGGTTGCACCGCCCCATTTAACCTGCGAAATCGAAACCCTTAAAACCTTTTTTCCTCTCGAAGCACCTAAAAATCTTTTTGCCGATGAGGTATTGTTGGTCACATCAACAAATGATCCCTATATGAGTATAGAAGAGGCATCTGATCTTCAAAAAGCGCTCGGAGTAGAGATGAAAGTGATCGAAAACGGCGGACATATCAATACCGCTTCGGGATTCGGAGAATGGCCGTGGGTCAAAGAGTGGGTAATGCAATGATCCTCAGTATCGAAAGCTCATGTGATGACAGCTCAATCGCTATTACGGAAATTGCTACCAAAAAACTGATCTATCATAAGAAAATTTCCCAAGAGTTAGAACACTCACAATACGGCGGCGTTGTCCCTGAACTCGCCAGCCGTTTGCACGCCGAAGCATTACCCCGTATTTTAGCGGAGTGCGCGCCGTGGTTCGATCAGCTCAAAGCGATTGCCGTAACCAACGAACCGGGGTTAGGAGTGACGCTGATAGAGGGGGTTACGATGGCAAAAGCACTGAGTATTTCCCTCTCTCTTCCTATCTTGCCTATTAATCATCTAAAAGGGCATATCTATTCACTCTTTATCGAGAAAGAGGCTCTCCTGCCTATCACCGTCTTACTGGTTTCGGGAGGACATACCCAACTCATAGAGGTAACATCCTATTCTCAGATGGAAACCGTAGCGACGACGATGGATGACAGTTACGGAGAGAGTTTTGATAAGGTAGCTAAAATGATGGCACTAGGATACCCTGGAGGGCCTCTGATCGAAAAACTCGCCGTAACCGGTGATCCGGCTCGATTTACCTTCACCGTTCCTCTATGGCAATCTCCGTTGATCGCGTTTAGCTATTCGGGACTTAAAAATCAGGTACGTCTAGCCGTAGAGGCCAATGATCCCTCAACTTATCCCGATATTGCGAGCGCATTTCAGAAAACGGCGACGGAACATTTGATACAAAAGCTCAAAAAATATTTTAAATCTACCCCTCCTAAGCGTTTCGCCATCGTAGGCGGTGCGAGTGCCAACCTCTATTTGCGAGAACGTGTTGGTGAACTATTACGACCGTATAAAGCCCCTCTTTTTCTTTCTGATTTACAATACTGTTCCGATAATGCCGCTATGATCGGACGAGCAGCGATCGAAGCGTACTCCTTAGACGAGGGACGATCTTATTCTGATATTCCAATAAATCCTCGCTGTAAACTGTAATAAACCTTAAGCCAAAACACCTCTTCTATAATTCAGAGATAAATTATCCGATTTAAGTACAATTTCCGTACCAAACAAAAAAACAGGAGCTTTAAATGGCAACGACTAAATTCAAAGGTACAGATGTAGAGCTTTTAGGAAACACAGTAAATGTAGGTGATAAAGCACCTGAAATTACAGTAGTTAACTCAGCAGGTCTTGGCGATGTAAAAGTGGGCGGAGCACAAGGTAAAAAACAACTTATCATCGTTGTTCCTTCACTCGACACAGGTGTATGTGCAACTGAAACACGTAACTTCAATGCAAAAGCTGCTGGTCTTAAAGACGTTATCACTACCATTGTATCACTTGATCTTCCATTCGCTGCAGGGCGTTTTTGCCAAGCTGAGGGGATCGATAATTTGACAGTATGTTCAGATTTCCGTAACAAAGATTTCGCAAACGCATACGGTGTATTGCTTGGAGGTTCTGTTCTTGCAGGTGTAACATGCCGCGCGATCTTCGTAGTAAATGAAGAGGGAATCGTTACCTATAAAGAGATCGTTCCTGAAATCACAGAAGAACCAAACTACGAAGCTGCTTTGGCTGCTGTAGCGTAAGTTCACCTTCTCTCCCACGGGAGAGAAACCTCTTTTTCACTCATCATGTACTTTTAATCTTACTTACACGTAATACTTATCAAGCCGCCCGCATTTTTCAATGTATAGCTGTAACGCCCATCAAGAGTAACAGTAGCACGGGCAAATTCTCCATGATTTCCTAACGTTACATCCACATAGGGGGCAGCATTCAATACTTTTTTTTCAGATTTAAACGAACCGACATGTTTAAAATCGAGGACAATTCGGTTGGGATCACTTAAGACAAAGTGGCGCACCAAGGAATCTGATGTTTTTACACTCAGACTTTTCCCTTTTGAATAAAATTGTACAAATCCAAAATTAGCGACAGACGAATTGTTTGATACGACAGAGTGCGAGGACTTTCCCCCTTGCGTAAGGAGAAGAGGACGGTGCCAATCGACACTCTGATCCACCTCTATTTTTCTCTCTTCGATACTTCCATCCAGATTTTGAATACTCAGCGTTACCTCTTTTAATACCCGGGCATTATCGGGCAACGTGTAGCTGATGGTTCCCATTTGCGGTCGTGCATCCGGTATATTTGAGGTTACTTTTTGCTTTTTTGATTCATCAAGGGGAAAAAAAGGATTTTCTCGCGCGAAAAGGGGAGAGAGGAGTAAAAACGAGAGGCAAATCGAGTATTTCATAAATCTCCCATCACTATTGTGAATCAGCATCAAGCTCTTTGAGCTCAAAATACTGTTTTTGCAAAGAGGCATTTTCAGCTTTAAGCCGCTCAATGTCTTCGCTGAGATAGTCTTGATGCTCTTCAAGCTCTAAGAGAACACTCAAAGAGTTGTCCCCGAAAAATATGAAGCCCATATAAACACCCACACTCAATACAATACTTGCCGCCACTAAAAACTTCTGGGTCGATAAGCCAAAATAGCGTTCGCTTAGGCTCTCTCCCTCTTCGTGAAGCAGCAAATGTTGATCATCTTGATGCATTAGTTAAAGAGCGCGCTCCCCAAATACTCGCCGTACATAACTTCCGTTTCAATCTCTAGCAAACGGTTGTATTTAGCGGTACGCTCACCCCGAGCGGTTGAGCCGGTTTTGATTTCACCACAGTTTAGGGCAACCGCAAAATCAGCGATAAACGCATCTTCACTCTCGCCGGAGCGGTGAGACATAACGCATTTGTATCCATTTCGTTGAGCGAGTCGGACGGTAAGCATCGTTTCCGATACAGAACCGATTTGGTTCGGTTTGATCAGAATCGAGTTAGCGATCCCTTTTTCAATCCCCTCAGCCAAGATGTTAGCGTTGGTTACGAATAAATCGTCTCCGACAAGCTGAACTTTAGAGCCTAAACGTTCTGTCAAAATTTTCCATCCCGCCCAGTCATCTTCACTCAATCCGTCTTCGATAGAGACAATAGGGTATTTAGCGCAAAGATCGGCGTAATAATCAACCAATTGCTCAGAGGTAACGGTTCGGTTTTCAGAGTCAAGTCTGTATCCACCATCGGTAACAAGCTCAGATGCGGCAACATCGAGGGCGATAGCAATTTGTTCACCCGCTTTATATCCCGCTTTAGCAATCGCTTCCATAATGACTTGAATCGGCTCTTCGTTAGAGCTCAAATCGGGTGCGAAACCGCCTTCGTCACCGAGAGCCGTGTTAGCACCGCGATTTTTGAGGATTGATTTTAAGTTATGATACACCTCAGCAGATGCGCGAAGTCCCTCAGAAAAGTCGTTGAATCCAATCGGCATAATCATATACTCTTGGAAATCAACACTGTTGTCCGCATGACTTCCGCCGTTAATGATGTTGAGCATCGGAACCGGAAGAACCATCGCATTGGCACCGCCGAGATAACGATAAAGTGGAATGCCGAGACTTTTTGCCGCAGCACGCGCAACCGCCATAGAAACACCTAAAACGGCATTTGCTCCGAGATTACCGTAATTTTCAGTGCCGTCGAGTTCTTTCATCACCGCATCGACCATCGCTTGGTTAAACGGACTAAGCCCCATCACGGCATCAGCAATCTCACTATTGACGTTCTCAACCGCTTTAAGAACCCCTTTACCCATATAGCGTGCATCACCGTCTCGTAATTCGAGTGCTTCACGCTTACCGGTACTTGCTCCGCTTGGTACGATAGCGCTTTCGCGGGTTCCATCACTCAACTGTACTGTTGCTTTTACGGTTGGATTTCCACGGGAATCCATTACCTCGATTGCACTTACTTCATCAATAAAAATCATTCATCTACCTCACTTATATCAGATTCATCCATAGCTATAATGCCAGACACACCCATAGCCGCTTTAATTTTTTCTTCGACTTTGCGAGCCAATTCGGGCTCATCTTTAAATTTTTGTTTGACGTTTTCACGCCCTTGTCCCAGTTTTGTATCCTCGAAACTGAACCATGCACCGCTTTTGTCAATGATATCCAACTTGACACCGTAATCGACTAATTCACCCTCTTTCGAGATCCCCTCACCGAACATAATATCAAATTCTGCTTGACGAAACGGCGGTGCTACTTTATTTTTAATAACTTTAGCCTTCACACGATTACCGATTTGGCTCTCCCCTTGTTTAAGGGTAGCAATTTTACGAACATCGATACGAACCGATGCATAAAATTTTAGCGCATTTCCGCCGGTAGTCGTCTCGGGTGAGCCGTACCCCATCGTTCCGATTTTCATACGAATCTGATTGATAAAAATAATCGTACAGTTCATTTTATGCATGATACCGGTGAGTTTACGAAGTGCTTTTGACATCAAACGTGCTTGAACGCCTACTTGCTGATCGTTCATCTCCCCTTCAATCTCTACTTTCGGAGTCAATGCCGCAACCGAATCAATGACGATTAAATCTACTGCACCGCTTCGGACGATCGTTTCAACGATGTCGAGTGCTTGCTCGCCGTAATCGGGCTGAGATACAAGGAGATTTTCGACGTCTACTCCGAGATTTTTAGCATATCCGATATCAAGGGCGTGTTCCGCATCGATAAACGCACAAATACCGCCGTTTTTTTGGCACTCCGCTGTAATTTGCAAACTAAGTGTCGTTTTCCCTGAGCTCTCAGGTCCATAAATTTCGATCACGCGTCCTTCGGGTACGCCGCCGATTCCGAGGGCTAAATCCAAGCCGATAGAACCGGTACTGATTGCGTTGATCGGTTCAATTTCTTTATCCCCGAGACGCATCAACGTCCCTTTTCCGAACGTTTTATCGATTTGTTTCATCGCAAGTTCAAGCGATTTAAGTTTGTTTGGATCCATCATGCTGTGCTCTCCTGAGACTAATATGTTTTAAAATTACGTCATAATATGACAATTTGAAATATATTTATAAAATATGACAAATTGCAATATTAATAATTCGCATTCTGGAATAGAGATATTTTAGCGTTATTTGGTTAAAATTTAATTGATATGCAGTTCTGAACAGGATTTTAAGTGAAAAAAATGGTGATAGCCCACTCCCCCGATGCCGACGATATTTTTATGTACTATGCCATCAAATTCGGTTGGGTTGGAAAAGAGAATATCCAGTTCGACAATATAGCCCTCGACATAGAGACCCTCAACACCGAAGCCCTCAAAGGAACCTATGACATTACCGCGATCAGTTTCGGTCTCTACCCCCACATTAGAGCCGATTATGCCCTTTTGCGTACAGCGGTAAGTTTTGGACAGGGGTACGGCCCCAAGTTGATCCGCAAAAAAGAGACCGTTCTTAAAAAACGGTTCAAAGTGGCCCTCAGCGGGAAATATACGACCAATGCGCTCCTCTTTCGTATCGCCTATCCCGATGCCAAAATCGTTTATATGAATTTTTTAGAGATTGAACAAGCCGTTTTAGACGGCATCGTTGATGCGGGTGTTCTGATCCATGAATCGATCTTAGGGTATAACGATTCTTTAGAGGTTGAGCGTGAGATGTGGGATATTTGGTGTGAGCTCAGCGGAGGAGATCTCCCTTTGCCGCTTGGTGGTATGGCGATTCGCCGATCACTCCCGATCACTTCAGCGATCGAATACGAAAACCTTTTAACCAAAGCGGTTCAAATAGCGCGGGATCACAAAGAAAACCTCTCCAAAATGTTAATGGAGCGTAATCTTGTCCGTATCGACGGAGAGACTTTGGAGAAATATCTCGAGCTTTACGCGAACGATGAATCGATTACTTTGAATGAAACGCAATACAAAGCGATTGAACTTTTATTTGATCTTGGTTACAAACACGGCTTTTTTGACGCGGCCATTGATCCAAGAGAGTTTATGATTCCTCTCGAATACACTGAATTGAGGTACTCGTAGCCATGATGCAAGAAGAACTTATAGGGCTGGGGATCGAGACATTTAAAATTGCTCTTATTCTATCATTGCCCGCACTTCTGGTCGGGATGTTTCTGGGCCTTGCTGTCAGTATCTTTCAAGCAACCACTCAGATCAATGAGATGACCCTCAGCTTTATCCCAAAAATCATCGGTATCGTCGTCGTTATTATCCTCACCATGCCATGGATGATGAATGAGATGCAAGATTTCACGATCCGTATGTTTAATCTGATCCCTACCTTTATGCAGTAATTTTATGAATTTTAAGAGTATTGATTTTTCTAAATTCAGCTCCATCCGTATCGGGCCTGTTGTGGAGGTCGCTTTGATCGAAAATGACGTTGTTCCCGAGGGGTGTACAATCCTCGGTGCCGCAAACAATGTCCTCATCTCCCCTACACCTCCGCCGCTCATGATCCTCTCCAAAGAGTATGACTTTATCCGCCTCGAAGACGATGGCCTCCATATCGGTGCCGCCACACCGGGGGGACGTGTTGTTTCCTTTTGCAAAAAGAACGATATCGCCCATTTTGAATATCTCTCGAAACTTCCCGGCACCCTCGGCGGGATGCTGAAAATGAATGCGGGACTCAAAGAGTTTGAGATTTTTAACCACCTCATCGCCATCCGCACCCAAAGTGGCTGGAAACAAAAAAGTGAGATCGAGTACGGCTATCGTAAAACCTCTATCAATGAGGTCGTTTTTGAAGCCGTATTTGAAGCGGAAAAAGGGTACTCACTTGAGAGGTACGAGATGTTTAATCAGATGCGTTCCAATCAACCCAATGATCCAAGTGCCGGAAGCTGTTTTAAAAATCCTCCGGGAGATTATGCAGGGCGTCTCATTGAAGCGGTGGGTTTAAAAGGTAAGCGTATCGGGGCGATGACCTTTAGTGACGTCCATGCCAATTTTCTCGTCAATACAGGTGGCGGAACCTATGCGGATGCGTTAAACCTCATAAATGAAGCTCAAACACGGGTAAAAAATGAATTCAATATTGAATTGCACTGTGAAATCGTCCTCATCAACAAAACAATATGACGATGAAATAATCTTTTCTATTGACTTTAGACGTCACATTTTGATAAAATGACGATGAAATTAAAAAATAAAAAGGATTTAATCATACAATGACAGTAAGTTATATCCGCCCTGACAAAGACTTTGACGGTGTTTATGAGCAGTTAAAACTGATCAACGGATATGCCGATCAAAAAGGGATTATGATTGATGAAGAGATGGTGGATCAAACCTCTCAAAACAAACGGATTGTAGATCGTCAGGAAGTGGTTCGGTTTTTTCGTTCCCTTGATGGCGATACGTTAATTGTTTATGACACTTGGACATTGAGCAGCTGTATCGAAGATGTTGTGCAAATGTTTAGCTGCCTTCTTAAAAATAATAATACGATCCATTTTGTCAAACCTGGCGTAATAATCGACCGGAAAAGTGATACAATGGTCGTTCTAGGTCTTATTGATCAGCTCCGTCAGGTAATACAAGATGATGCGAAAAAAGGGATTGGACGTCCGCGCGGCTCCAAATCGTCCTCTAAATTCGATATTCACTTAGAAAAAATTATCGATTTATTAAAGAAACGGCGTAGTGTAAGCGAGATTGCTCGTGTTTTAGGGGTGAGCCGAAGCTCGCTGAAAGACTATATAGAATCACGTGAGCTAAAAGAGGTAGTAAGCGGCATCATCGGTATCGGAGATGATGCCGATGCGGAAGCAACGGTGATCGGAACGATTCGGTGTCCGATCGATGTATCAAGTATGAGGGAGAACGTATGAGTAATGAATCAACCCCTAAGGGGAAAGAGTATTTGTCGGGGTGGACCCCGTGGCGTATTAAACGGTATTGGTTTTATGGGATAGTCACCCTTATAGCTCTAGGTGCCCCGTGGATAACTATAGAGGGGAATCACCTTTTCTTGCTTAGTTTTGATAAACTCAAACTCCATTTGATGTTTATTCAGTTCGATATGCAAGAGCTTTATTTGATGCCGTTCTTGCTCATGATCCTTTTTATCGGGGTATTCGGTATTACCGTATTGGGCGGGCGGGTTTTCTGCGGATGGATGTGTCCTCAGACCATTTTCCGTGTCGTGTATCGTGATTTGATCGAAACGAAACTTTTGGGACTTCGAAAACGGATCAAAAACAAACAGCAAGAGCCTGATTACTCTAAGTTTGAGAATAAGGTAAAACGTCTGGTAGGTATTTTACTCTGGACAGGGTTATCTTTTATTGCAGCTGCGGATTTGATGTGGTATTTCGTGCCGCCTGAAGATTTCTTTGCCTATATTCAAAATCCGATGGAACATACGGTATTGATGGGAACAATTATCTCTATTGTCCTCTTTTTAGTCTATGACGTCATTTTCTTGCAAGAGAATTTTTGTGTTTATGTTTGCCCTTATTCACGTATCCAATCCGTTTTATACGATGATGATACCGTTATGGCCATCTATAACCCGAATCGTGGTGGAGATATCTACAATGAGAATAAAGAGAAAATGTTTATCAAACAAAATGATCTTCTCTCGGTCAATCCTAAAGCAGAGTGTACAACTTGCGAGAGCTGTGTAACGGTATGTCCTACTCACATCGACATCCGAAAAGGGCTTCAACTTGAGTGTATCAACTGTTTAGAGTGTGTTGATGCGTGTACCGAGGTTATGGGTAAACTTGGGAAGCCGAGTCTGGTAGAGTGGTCAAGTGAAAAAGAGACCCTTTATATGAAAGGTAAAACACACTATTTCCGTCCCAAAATTTTGGGCTATATGGCGATCTTGATAATCGTCAGTGTTATTTTAGGGATGATGGGAAGTAAAAAAGAGTATATGCTCCTTAACATCAATAAAGAGAACCGTTTATATTCTATTCATGAAAATGATGAGGGAAAAATACAAGTCGACAATGCCTATACATTCTTGTTGCAAAATACCCTGAACGAAGACCATGAATATTATTTCGATATTGTTGCTCCTAAGGGAATGGAAGGAAAAATCAAAATCGGTGAACCTGAAAAACCGTTCAAGGTAAAACCGGGCATTGTTAAGAAAAAAGTCGTTGTTCTCTATACCGATGAAATGTTAGTGAATGATGAACGTAAAGATACCGTTATTCCGATTACCATCAATGCGTATGCCGTAGATGCAAAAGATAAAGTAACCGTAACACGACAATCAACCTTTACTTTCCCGCGTGCCGATTTATTAAAAGACGAAGAGGATGATAAAGAAGAGGATTAATCCTCTTCTCTTCACCTCCCCCTTTCCCCTCGTAATCTACCTTTTATAGTACAATACCCTCCATGAAAAAAATAGCAATTATCGGCGGCGGTGCAAGCGGTTTAATGGCAGCCCTATTTGCGGCACGCTCCGGAGCAAATGTCACTATTTATGAACATAACAGTAGCGTGGGCAAAAAGATATTGGCATCGGGCAATGGACGATGCAATATCATCAACACCACCGCCTCGCCTGAGGATTACGCGGGGAATGATCCTCAATTCGTCACATACGCCCTTAAACAGCTCAATTTTGGCTATTTCGAAAAATTCTGCCACTCTATCGGACTCCTATTGGATATCAAAGAGGATGGGCGATGTTATCCCCTCTCCAATGAAGCCAAATCGGTATTGATCGCCCTCAAAAGTGCCATCAGTGAAACAGGAGTTAAAATCATTACCGATTCCAACGTAACCGCTATTACAAAAAATGACTCGCACTTCAACGTCCAAACCGATCAAGATAAACAAAGCTATAACAACGTTTTAATCGCTACGGGTTCACAAGCGGCTCCGCAACTCGGTGCAACGGCAGATGGCTACAGCTTCGCCCGTGCATTCGGTCATGAGATACTCCCCACCTACCCGAGCCTTGTACAACTCCATCTAAACTCCAGAAACCACCACAAAATGGCAGGTGTCAAAACGACAGCCGAAGTAACCCTCATTATCGACGGCAAACCAAAAGAAAAAGTCCAAGGGGACATTCTATTTGCCGCGTACGGTATTTCAGGTCTGGCTATCCTCGATGTCAGCCAGAAGGCTTCCTATGCCCACCATAACAAACAACGTGTTAGTATAGCCCTCAATCTCCTCCCTCGCTATGATAGAGCCACCCTTACGAATGTGATTGAAAAAGTGTTTGCTTCCGTTCCCAAACACGACATCCATACCGCTCTTTGCGGTCTACTCCCCGCCAAAATTATCACCTACCTCCTCGAAGATGCCGCCATAGCACTCACCACAACCGTATCTTCCCTCAACACCAAAGAGATCAAAAAAATAGCCCACTTGATCGGTGAATGGAAATTTGAAGTGACTGATACCCACGGATTCAAACACGCCGAAGTAAGCGGTGGCGGTGTCTCTACGGCACAGGTCAATAACAAAACAATGGAATCAAACCTGGTAGAAGGGCTTTATTTTTCGGGTGAAGTTCTCGATATTGTGGGGAAACGTGGGGGATATAATTTTAACTTTGCGTGGGCTAGCGGTATGATTGCAGGGAAAGAGATGGGAAAATAAGTTCTTATAAAAATAAAAATCTTTCTAAAAGGATTAATAGTGGATGATTGGATATATCAATACCCATTTTCTGGAAGAAATCTTCCATCAGGACGGCGTAGTTGGGATAAGCTCACAGAACTTTTTCAAAATAATCCTGTTTTTTTAGAAAACAAGCTTCAGTTTTGTCAAATCATTGCAGATGGGTTAAATACTATTCTTGCAAAAAAATATGAGAGACTCAAAAGTCAAATGAATTGGGATGTCCATCCCGTATATGTTGAAATCAAAGAAAAAAAAGGCTATATCTCTGTTCGAGATGTTGTGACTCGTAAAGATGTTGGGTTTGATGCTATGAACGAACAAATAGCTCTCTATGTCTCAATAGTCAATGCCGTTCGTATTATTGGTGGAAAAACTTATCAAAAACCTTTCAAATATGACAGAGAAGACTTGTTTAGCGGAATAGAAGTGGTTTTAGTGCCAGACTTTGAATATTTTATCAAAGGGTTACGATGAGTTTTATGTTGACAGAATCAGATGTTATAAAATCTGTATGTATATTTTTAGAAAATCATAATTTCAGTATTCAACAATACTTAAATGAACAAGAAAAAGGGGATGATATTGTCGCAGTGAATGAAAAAGGCGAGTATTTTTATATTGAAGCAAAAGGACAAACGTCATCCAAAGTTAGCAGTAAAGCATTTGGAAAGGAATTTAGTGATTCTCAAAAATTATCCCATGTCTCCAGAGCACTCTATAGAGCAATAAAAATGAAAGATCAAAATCATTCGCATGCAGGAATAGCTTTGCCTGAATCACAAAAGCATGTTAGATTAATCAAAGATATTCAAGAAACTTTACAATTTATTGGAATAGAAGTTTTTTGGGTGCAAAATATTGATGGCAAAAAGTGTGTTCGAGTTGAAAACTTTAGTAAAAAATTTACAAGTGATGGAGCATAATTTAGTATGATTAAATATTTGGTTTTGATTATGAGTATATTGCTTATACCTAATAGTATATATGCAACATGCAAAGAAAATTCAATAGGTATAATCCAATGCTCGAAAGATCCTTCTGGTGGTGCAGAAGTAAATCAATTCGGTACAGTAGTATGTGGAAAAGGCGAATGTAAACAAAACAGTCTTGGAATTGTTTATTGTTCAACTATCCAAGGTGGTGGCGCTGCCGTATCTAATCTTGGTATTGTAAAATGTCTAGGCGGATGCGAACAAGCTAGTCAATTCATGTGCGAGCAAGGGCGATAATTAAGAAGCTATAACGCCAAACTAATAATTTGTTCTGCTGTCGCCTTCAATTGTGGAATTTTTTCGCGTATCACTCGCTCTATGATCGCTAAATTCACTCCATCATAATCATGAGCGATAAAGACACGAATATCATATATCCCTTTGATGTCATTTTCGTCAAAATGGCGAATTAGCTCTTCATAGCAACAGTTTTTGAGTTTATGAAACTGTTCGGCAATAGCCACTAACAGCATCAATAATGCAGGCTGTCCTTCAAAATCACCCAATGCGCGTGTTATCGCACCGTGCCGTGCGATAATTGCCTCAATATCCTCTATCTTGTCGATAATAGTTTGAAAGCGGATGATCGCTTCATCATTAAACATAAATGGTCTTTTTGAGAATATGCTCACCGCTACGCCCTCGCAATCCTGTCTTATCGGCAAGATCGACGGTACACGCAAAACGATGCGAAATCTCTTCGCGAAGCGCTTGTAGGATACTAAATGCTCTCAAGGGATCGGTATCTTCTACAAATCGGGGGGTTGTTTCGATCAAAATATCAATGTCGCTGTTTTCACTCGCTTCATCTCTGGCAATAGAGCCGAAAATTCCGTGAATTACGATTCCCTCTTTTTCATGGGTCGGTTTTATACTACGAAGATAATCTAAAACAGCTTCTTTGCTAATCATTTTAAAACCTTAGGTTTATAACTTTGAATATTATAACAAAAGCAAGTGAAATAGGAGATGGGATAAATGAATTTAGGAAAAAAGGAGAAAAGATGGATCCCGTGTCGTAGCACGGGATGACGAGGAAAAAAGAATTACTTTTTAGCTCCGTAACGTTTACGATCACTAGGATCCAACCAACGTTTACGGATACGGATGGTAAGAGGAGTAACTTCAAGAAGTTCATCGTCTTCGATCCACTCTAATGCACGCTCAAGGTTCATATCACGTGGCGGAACGAGTTTAATCGCTTCGTCTGCACCTGATGAACGGACGTTTGATTGTGCTTTACCTTTGATCGGGTTAACGTCAAGGTCGTTTGAACGACTGTGCTCACCGATGATCATACCTTTGTACACTTTCGTTTGAGGCGCTGTGAAAAGGACACCGCGATCTTGGAGGTTGAACAATGAGTACGCTAACGCAACACCGTCTTCCATAGAGATCAACGCTCCGTATTGGCGGCTCTCAACGTTACCGGTGTAAGGGCGGAATTCAAGGAATGAGTGATTCATAACACCCTCACCTTTGGTATCAGTCAAAAACTGACCACGGAAACCGATCAAACCACGCGCAGGGATTTCGAACTCTACGCGAGTGAACCCCTCACCCATCGGTACCATTGCTTTCATTTCCGCTTTACGGCGACCGAGACGCTCGATGATCGTACCTGCATTGTCCGCAGGAAGGTCAACAACAAGGTGCTCAAACGGTTCACATTTGACCCCTTCGATCTCTTTTACGATAACTTCAGGACGTCCGATACCGAACTCGAAACCTTCACGACGCATATTTTCTGCAAGAATCGTAATTTGAAGCTCACCACGACCGGATACGATAAATTTACCTTCTCCAACCGTTTCGTAACGCATCGCTACGTTGGTGTTCATCTCTGCATCAAGACGCTCACGGATTTTGTTCGCGGTAACGTGTTTACCCTCTTGACCTGCAAGCGGAGAGTCATTTACCGAGAAAACAACGGTCAATGTAGGCTCTTCGATGTGCATCGGATCAAGCGGCATAGGATTTTGCGGGTCACAGATAGTATCCCCGACGTCTACCGTCTCAATTCCGGCAACCGCAACGATGTCACCCGCTTCCGCTTCTTGGATCTCCATACGGTTCAAGCCCATAAAGCCGATCAATTTAGAGATACGACCTTTGACCATTTCACCGTCTGCTTTTGCAAGGAGGATATTATCCCCTTTAGCGATTTTACCGTTGAAAATACGGGCGATACCGATTTTACCGACGTAGTTATCGTAGTCGAGGGTGAATACTTGCAACTGAGTCGGATTTTCCGGATCACCGGTAGGCTCAGGTACTTTGTCAAGAATAGTGTTGAACATACACGTGAAGTCACCGTCAGGATCGCTCATATCCATTTTTGCGATACCGTCACGCGCCGCAGCGTAGATGATCGGGAAGTCAAGTTGATCTTCGGTCGCGTCCATCGCAACGAAAAGGTCGAATACTTCGTCTACTACACGCTCAGGGTCAGCGGACGGTTTATCGATTTTGTTGATAACAACGATCGGTTTGATTCCAAGCCCGAGCATTTTTTTAACAACGAATTTCGTTTGAGGCATAACACCCTCATAGGCGTCAACAAGCAATAGTGCACCGTCAACCATTTTCAAAACACGCTCAACCTCACCGCCGAAGTCAGCATGGCCCGGAGTATCGATAATGTTAATCTTATGATCGCCGTAGCGGATCGCGGTATTTTTAGAAAGAATGGTGATCCCGCGCTCTTTTTCGAGTGCGTTAGAGTCCATCGCTCTTTCATTTACTTGTTCGTGGCTTCCGAACGTTCCAGATTGCTTGAGCAATCCGTCAACAAGAGTTGTTTTACCGTGGTCAACGTGCGCGATGACGGCGATATTACGAATTTTTTGCATTGCTGTCCTTTGATAGGGCAAAGATTTTCGCGGATTATATCGCAGGTAAGGTTAAGGAAATGTTAAGCAGTTTAAAGAGTGTTACCGTTTGATTACTTTTTTTATGTGGAATATTTTTTGCTTTGATTAACTACTTTAACAAAAGAGCGGATTATTGTACGCTCACACAAGGATCGCTTATGATCATTCAAAACAAAGAGGCTCAGACGAAAACGTCGCTCGCTGATTTATTAGGGGGGAATACCAAAAATTCTTCATCCTCAAAATCGAACGACATGTTTTCCAAGCTTTTAAGCTCATTCGGGATGCAGACCAAAGGAGAGGAGGGGAAAATCGTAAAATCGAATGATTTCAAAGCGATAATCGATCCTAAAAACAGCTCCGTCAAAAATAGTAATATAAAAGAACTCCAATCCCTATTAACAGGAAGTGATGAGAAAGAATCGGCACTTGTCTCTAATGAATTACTCAATAATTTATCCAACGATCAGGTTCGTACCCTCATCAATCGGGCAAAAGAGTACCTTAAAAATGAGATTACGGCCAAAAACCCTGAGTATCAGGTCGATCCGAAATCGTTGCCGAAAACATTGGCAGGACTCGTAAAATTGGCTGAAAAAATGGATCTTAACCCTCAATCGATCACCCTTTCTACCTTAGTGAATGATACTGAGGAGAAAGCTTCGTTTCCCACCGAATTACTCACAAAACCGCTGTTGGATACCAAAACACTTGCCGCACTCCCCGCAACGATTCATGAAGAGTCCCCTTTTGAAGTGATTACTCAGCTCATAAGTGAGATAAAAGGGAAAGAGCAAAAAAATGCTACAACAACCTCTGCAGAGCTTTCTACAAATGCGGTTTCTGAAAAATCAGAAGAGCAGCCCCTAAAAACCCTTCTGCAGAATCTCGATAAACGTGAAACGGGAGTAACCGCCACTATCACCGCTTCAGAAGCACACAGTTCAGATAAAACATCTACTTCGACAGCACCGACATCAGTGAAAACCGACGCGCTGATAGCCCTATTACACGGGACAAATGAAACAAAAGAGGGTGATAAAGAATCATCAACCTCTCTTAAAATCGAGGGAGAAGGGGCTAAAACGTCCCACACTCTTAAAGCCGATTCTCTGGAAGTAAAATCGAAAGAGGCCGCTCAAAGTATGCGCCTTTTTGCGAGTGATCTCAAAGAGGCTGTCCAGGAGTACAAGCCCCCGTTTACCCGTCTGACGATGAAACTCAATCCCGAAAAGCTCGGAGAAGTTGAAGTAACCCTCGTACAGCGAGGCAATAATGTCCACGTCAACATTCAATCGAACAACACGAACAGTGTCGCCTTTTTAGCACACAACGCCACTGAGCTCAAAGCACAGCTCGCCTCTCAGGGGATCACTAACGCCACAATGAACTTTATGTCAGGGGGCGAGGGGCAAAATCCCCAACAAGGATTTCAACAGCAACACGAGCAGCAGCAAAACCGTTTCCGTGCCTATGAGTCGTTCGAAGATCTCGAACTAAATGAAGAGCAGATCACGGCTCTTGAAATCATAATTCCGCATTACGCGTAAACTAAGGAGACTATTATGGCTATTAATGCTTATGGAGCGTACACAACAGATGCTGCTTACACAGGTGCAACTACGGCCGCGACGAACGTAGATAAAAGTGTTTTAGGAAAAGACGACTTCCTTAAATTGTTGCTCTTGGAACTTAAATACCAAGATCCGACCGCTCCGATGGACAGTGAGAAAATTTTGACACAAACCTCACAGCTTGCGACATTAGAGGCAAATGAAAATACCAATAAAGCACTTGAAACATTGGCAACATCACTCAACGCCTCCTTGCAATATACCGGAATCTCTGCCATCGGTAAAATTGCCGATACGGGAAGTAACGGAATTGTTCGAGAAAAGGGTGAAAATGTCGACTTTGAACTTTACTTTCCGGATGATGTAACCACAGGAAAAATCAATGTTTTGGATAAGGATGGAAAAACACTAAAAACGATGAATGTAGGTGCTACTCAATCGGGTGTATCAAAATATACGTGGGATGGAACGAATTCCGGAGGTGAGATTGTTGATCCGGGAATCTATTATATTGAAGCAACGTATACAAAAGCCGACAATACTACTGCAACCACACGAGTTGGACGTTACCCTATCGAATCGATTAAATTTGATGGCGGGGTAACTTATGCCAAACTCGGATCAAACTATGTTGATTTCAGTACGATCTCCGAAGTAACAAACAACTAAGGAAACTACCGTGAATCAAGCTTATTTTTCGGGAATATCGGGGGTTATGACCCATCAATACGGGATGGATGTCGTCGCTGATAACCTTGCCAATGTGAACACCGTCGGATTCAAAGGTTCAACCGCTGAATTTACCGATCTTTTTACCAATATGTTGGTAAGTGCGGGTGCTTCTACTCCGACAACCAACGATATCGGTATAGGATCACGATTGCAGTCAACGACGACACAAATGCAAAACGGAACGCTCCTCTCAACCGACCGCTTTAATGACCTTGCGATCAGCGGGAACGGTTGGTTCGGTGTCGTATCGGGAAATGATTCCTACTATACGCGTGCCGGGAACTTTGTCTTTGATGAGTACCAAAAAACAGCCGGTGATGTGAATTCATCCGTTGCACGACTTACCACTACCGATGGAAAATACGTCACAGGAACGATGCTGAGCAATTATTCCTACAATGGCTCATTTGATTACGGTAATGGTGAAATCGGTTCTTTTGTTGTCACCGATCCGGTTGACGATGTCCCTCTTGGATCGGTTTCATCCCAAGGGATACTGGAGTTTCCGACTCGTATTGCCTATCCGGTTGAGCCGACAACCCAAACTCAGTTCTTTGGCAATTTAGGGAGAGAGAATCAAACACGAACCATCAGTGCGAATGTTGTAAGTCCCAATAATGATATCAACCGACTTAAACTTGAATTTAATCAGCATTTTGTCGAAAACCCCGATGGAACGATGCAGCCGTGGGATGGGTACACATGGGATGTTGAAGCTACCGTAACGTCGAACGACGGAAGTATCCTCTATGATACAAAAAACGGTCAAGCGATTTTTAACGGAGCAGGTGGACTAAGCAGTTTTAATATCGCTTCGATCGATAACGATGGCAGCCCCGTATCTATGGATTTGGGAACCGGTTTTACCGGAGTCATCTCTATCGATGCCGTTGCCACTGCCGGATCATCCCGATCTAACGGAGTATCCGGAGGAACCCTGACTAAATACGGAATCAATTCTAACGGAGTCATCGTTGCCGATTTTTCCAATGGACGCCAAAGCGCTATCGGTCGGGTAGCGGTATATCACTTTCAAAATGAACAGGGACTAAACCGTACCGGAGATAACACCTTTCAAGCTTCAACCGACAGCGGTGAGCCGCTTTTCTGGACCGATCCAAACGGTGAAACGGTCACAGGATCGTTAGTCTACAGCGGCAAACTCGAGAATTCCAATGTTCGACTCGATGTAGGGCTCACCGATATGATCATTATGCAGCGTGCCTATCAGGCCAATGCCAAGTGTATCACTACCGGAGACGAGTTAATCCAAAAAGCGTTGCAAATGCATGGCAGATAGTCATTTTTGGAATAATTTTTGCTTTTGAATTTTACTTTGTCATAAAGGACATATTATGTTACGATCACTTTTCGCAGGGGTTACCGGTTTGCAATCGCATCAGGTTGCAATGGACGTTGAATCTAACAATATTGCTAACGTAAACACGATCGGATATAAATATTCGCGTGCAAACTTCTCTGACTTGTTAGCCCAAACCAACCAGATCGCGACTGCTCCACAGGGGCAAATCGGGGGTAAAAATGCCGTACAGATCGGATTAGGAACTACCGTCAGCTCGGTTACCCGTATCCATTCCCAAGGATCAATCCAAAATACCGATAAAAATACCGACGTCGCGATTCAGGGTGACGGTTTTTTCATCGTCAGTTCTGATGGCGGAAATACGTATAAATACAGCCGTTCGGGGGATTTTAAATTTGACGCGGCCGGAAACTTTGTCGATAACAACGGATTCATTGTCCAAGGATGGGTACGTGATGAAACGACAGGTCTTGTCGATGCCACCGCACCGATCGCTAATATCCAAATCCCGCCGGGGCTAACGACTCCGGCACAATCAACGACTGAAGTGGTGATCAAAGCAAACCTCAGTTCAGGGGATCAAGTAGAACAATTCAAACCTATTTATAATCTTGATACTAATAGTCTTAACACAACCGGTGTCGATGGTTTAGCCAACACTGCGGATGATGATCGCCCTGAATTTTTTAACGTTTTGTTTGATGCGAGCGGAAACGCATTAAATCTCCAAACCGGTCAAGGGATGTGGACGAGCTATCAGCCCGCAACCTACAGTGATACGATTGCCGCACCTGCTGCAGGTGCTTTAGCATTTGACGTGAACGGGGTTTCCATGTCATTGGTATTCGCCGGGACAGAAACAGCAGCTCAAGCGACCAGTATGATCGCCGCTAAAATCAATGCGAATACGGCAACAACGGGTGTGAGTGCCGCACCGGATCCCTCAAATCCGGCTATTTTGATTCTTACTAATGATAATACACGTGGGACAACCTCCGCCAGTAAAAATATTAGCTTGGTTGTAACTTCGGATGTCGCAGCGACCGGTTTTACCAGTGGAAGCGATATCACCGCATTTCAATATTCTTTTGTTAGTGCAGGAGCCACCCCTATAGGTGAAACCACTGCAACCGGCGCTATACGTCAATTCACATCAACAGAAGATTTACGGGCTCAAATGCAGCATGATGCCCGTCTCATAGGAGATGATCACGGAGATAATGATAACGTCTTAACAGAATCTGCTATTACTGTCGAGATTAATGCCAAAGGGCAATTTGAGATCAAAAATCCCGGTAGTGCCGGAGTCGATGAATACGATCTTCGTCTCGCCGTCACGGGATTAACTTCGGCTGGGGTCACTGAAAATACCCGATTTACCCAAAACTTCCAAACCTTATCAGGAACCTTAACCACCGGTTCAAGCATCTCACGATTGAGCCAATCGTTTAATGCCGCTACTCACTCGGCGAGTATCGATGTGTTCGACTCCCTTGGAACCAAACATACCCTTCGACTCGATTTCCGTAAAACGGCTCTCAACTCCAGCGGAGGGACAGAGTGGGTTTATGAAGTCAGTGTCCCCTCACCGGGAGATATCGGCGGAACAATCAATAAAAATGAACTTACAAATTTAGATGCAGGACGTATCAGTTTTACGAACACAGGAGCACTTGCCCTCGCAACGATTCCGAGTCTTACCTATACTGCCAATAACGGTTCGGCTCCGAATCAAACGATCGATTTGAATTTCGGTACGATCAACTCATTTGACGGTATGACCAGTTTTGATAATCCATCAGGAACCAGCGGTATCAGCCAAGACGGTTACCCTGGAGGGGATTTAGTCGGTATCCGAATTGACCAAAGCGGTACGTTAGTAGGATCTTTCTCTAACGGGCGTTCTTTCGGTTTGGCGCAAATCGGGATGGCAAAGTTTTCGAATAACGAGGGGTTAGTGAGTGATGGCGGAAACGTTTATCTCCAATCTGCCAACTCAGGGGATCCGATTATCGGTACGGCGGCTACGGCAGGACGTGGATTTATGCAATCCTCTGCGCTTGAAGCTTCCAACGTCGATTTATCTAAATCGCTGACACAATTGATCATTATCCAGCGCGGATATCAAGCCAACGGTAAAACAATTACCACTTCAGATACGCTGCTAGAAACTCTTATCGGATTGAAACGTTAATATAGTCAGGATTTTTAAAGGAGGATTCCGGCGAGAAGGATGAACGCCGGAACTTTGAACTTTGAAACTTAAGGAGTGAGTGATGAATGAAAAAACGTTACCCACTGACTTGCTGCTGTCATTTGGGATACCAGTATTATGAATCAACTTGGTAAACAAATAGTAATAACGTTATAATTTTGTTATGAGATGGCGAACCCTAAAAACAAAAAAACAATCTACCCGTGTAAAACCCAAAACACTTTTTGCCCCTTTTTGGCCTCGTGCCGCAGGATTTGTAACCGATATTTTCATGATAGGGCTCCCCATATCGCTCCTTATGATGATGATCTTCGGTTATGATCAAATGAATACGGCAGGCGGTCTGGATGTCTTAGTACACGACCCTAAAGCCCAAAGCAATCCCCCGAATCCGATAGCGTCGATTACCCAAATAGCGCTCTTTCTTATAACATACGTTTGGTTATGGCATAAAAGCGGGCAGACACCGGGGAAAAAGCTTGCCCGTACGCGTGTCGTAGATGTCAAAACACTTGAAAATGCCCCTTATTGGAAACTAACCCTCCGTTTTATCGGTTATTTTCTCTCTTTTATTACTGTGATCGGATTTTTTATCGGGCTGTTTCGAAAAGACAAACGGACGTTGCACGACCTCATCAGCGGCACCGCTGTCATCCGCGTCCCCTAACATGAGCGTGTTAATCGCCTTTTTCTATTTTTTCTATTTTGCCCTTATTGGGGTTCATGTTATTTTTGTCCCCAAGATACTCTCCATGGTAGGGTATGAGCCTGCGGCTATCGGTGTTATTTTTGCCTCCGCTCCGCTGGTACGGTTTGCGATACCGTTTCTTTTTCTCAGAGGGTTCAGGCTGAGCCAAAAAACATTTTTTTCCGCTCTTATTCTTATGGGATTAGGTGCGGCAGGATTTTATCCCGCACTGAAGCAGTTTTGGCCTCTGCTTTTCGTCAATATCCTCTTTGGAATAGGACTAGCCCTTATTCTCCCTTATATCGAGGTTATTTCTCTGGAGAGGATCGGCAAAGAGCGCTATGGAAGAATTCGCCTCTTCGGTTCACTCGGATTTATCGCTATTGCACTGGTTTTAGTGAAATTCCTCAGTTCACCCTATATCGGGATCATCTTTCTCATCCTCATGGCAGTCATAACACTGATGTTTGGAGCATTGATCGGTTACAAAGAACGCCATACCCCTTCTAATGAATGTGCTGCATCACACGAGGAGTGCCGTTTCTCTATCTTTAGCCATATCCCGCTGTGGATCGGATTTTTCCTGATGCAGGTGAGCTTCGGCCCTTTTTATAACTTTTTTACCATCTATACAACCGATCATGGCGTCTCACTGGATACCACCGTATGGCTATGGAGCTTTGGGGTTATTGCCGAAATTATCATGTTCTATTTTCAAGGGAATCTGCTGCGCCGAAATCTCTATACACTGTTATGGATTACTGCGCTCATCACGGCACTGCGATGGGTATTGGTTGCCTTATTCCCTAACTCCTTAGCCATTTTATTTGCCTCTCAGAGCCTTCACGCGTTCAGTTTTGCCCTCTTTCATACCGCGGCTATCAGTGTCCTCTTTTCTCTTTATAAAGCCCGCCGCTTAGCACAGCAATTTTTCTTCGGTATTTCATACGGTTTGGGGGGATTTGTGGGGGCATTGGGAGCTGGAATCGTCTATCAATACGCTCCCGAATATCTTTTTATTGCCGGTGCGATAGCCGCTCTGGGCGCAACCCTCGCTTTTTTGATGAACAATCGCTAATCTTCGTGTTTAACGTGGGTAACCATCTGCGGAAATGGAACCGTAATATGGTGCTGATCAAACGCTAATTTTACCGATTCTGTAATCTCAAAGGTAACATCCCAATAATCTTCCACCTTAACCCACGGTCGAGCAATAAGCTGAACGGCATTTTGTGCCAACGCCCCAACCGCCACAAGGGATTCAGGCGTTTGAAGCACTTTAGGATGAGACTCCAATATCTCCGACACAATCGTTTTCGCAAGTTTGAGATCATCTTTGTAATCGATATCAAACGTCATATCGATCCGACGTGTTTCATTCCCCGTGTAGTTGATAATATTACCGGCGATCAAAGCTCCGTTGGGAATAATAATGGAGCGGTTATCCGCCGTCGTTAGCGTCGTTGAGAAAAGATTGATGATTTTAACCGTCCCCATCACTCCCGAGACTTCGATAAAATCACCCACTTTAAAAGGGCGGAAAAAGATAATCAGCACGGCAGCCCCGACATTGGCTAGGGTATCTTTGAGCGCCAGCCCGATCGCTAACCCTGCCGCACCGAATACCGCGACAAACGAAGTGGTATTAATCCCTAGATTGCTCGCTGCTGCAACAATAATGGCAATCATCAATGCCACATATATCGCATTTGCAAAAAACGATATCAAAGTTTCATCGACGCGAGACTTCACCATCCCGTGCCGCATCAAAGTAATAGCTTTTCGTATAACCCATTTTCCGATAAAGAAAATAGCAAGAGCACCTAAGACCTTGATACCGTAGTCGGTTCCGTATTCAAGTACACGTTCTGTATAGTATTCCATTTTTTGCAACATCGGATTCCCTTTTAGCGGTATTCAACGATCTGTTTCAAATCAAGACGCACTTGAGGACTTTGAGGATTTACTCTGTATCCAAACGCACAGATAACGGCAACACTGTGACCGTATTCAAGATCCAGAATCGCTTCAACTGACTCTTTATCAAACCCCTCGATCGGACAGCTGTCGATCTCTAATGTCGCCGCATAGGTCATCATGTTTGCCAAAGCAATATAGCACTGTTTTGCCGTCCAATTTTCCAACAATACCTCATCGCACTCGATCGGCTCTAAATAGTTTTTATAGACACCCATATACATATCAACGGCCTCTGCCGGGAGTCCTCGTCGCTCAAACATTTTCCGCACATAGGGTGTACCGCTTCGTACCGTGTCGTTATCGGTCGTAAAAACTACCAGTTCAGAACACTCGGTAATCTGATTTTGATTCCAACAGGCACTCTTAAGTGCTTTGCGAAGGGCAGGGTTACGAATCACAATCATTCTCCACGGTTCCATCCCAAACGACGAGGGAGACGTACGTGCTACTTCCAAGAGTGACTCAAACTCCTCAGCAGGAATCTGCTTTTCACCATCAAACACTTTACACGCATGACGAAACTTCATAGCATCTAAAAATTCAGACATTTCCGACCTTTTTTTCAATAAGTTGTACTATTTTATCGTAGAGTTCTTTATGGGGGGTAACAAGCGTTTTGAAAAGGGGTGAATATTTGAGATAGGTCTGCCACGCTTTTTGCGAAGCCTCCGGGCGTCCCCGCTTTAAAAGTTCAAAACTCACCGCCGCACTGATAAGCCCTTTCCAAAACAGAACCTCATCATCCTTATCAAAACGACGGGGAAACCATAAATGTTCCAAGTCATTATGGGCGTCATAATAACGCCCTTCTGAAAGAGAACGCGCGTAGGCTTCAAATGCTATTCTTATACCCGTAGATTCTTGCGCCAATATCCTCGCCCTCCCCGTAAACTGATACATACATGATTCGGAAATTTGGTTCTAAACTCTCCTAGCCTCTCTTTGGACGATTTGCCGCTGTCGCAGTAAAACACAAACACGCTCCCCTCCGGCTCATTTTTCAGTAACGGCGGAGCGTAAAGGGTCGTCTCGGCACCGTCGATAGGGTTTAGTATTGTATCAATTAGTAGTACTTTCGTCCCCTCTGATTCAAGCTCTTTTTTATGACGTAAAAACTCTTCTTGCGTCCATTCATCGACAGTGAGATCGACCATTTATTTTTCCCATCGGTTATTTTATGAGAGTTTAGCAAAGCTATAAAGGCTTTAGCCTTAGGATTTTAAGCTACACTTACACCATGGCAAAGAAAAAGAAAAAAATGATAAAACTCAACCAATCCATCCGCCATTTTTTCGGCGATGAGGGGTTCGATGAGGGGATAGAGCGTGTTCCGACCGAATCGCTCATCGCCCTCGCACATACACTGGGAATATTTAACGGTACAACCGATAAAACAGCCCTCATTAAAAACTTCCGCCGTTTATGGTCAGAGGGAGAGACCGACAACCGTGAAATAATCGTCGCGTTTTTCAAACATGAGGGGAAGATCTATCCTAACCCTAAGCCCAAAGAGAGACCGCATGAGCGGGAAGAGAAGATTGATGAACTCTTAGAAGCTTTTGAGATTACCGATGCCGAACGACGTGATCTGCACGCCTCATTTATCGATATACGCACCCGTAAGATTACCGCGGAGAAAATAGCAGGGAAATTAGAACATATCCGCTATACCAAAAAACGTGAAGCACTTGAAAAAGCGTTGGAGGGGAAATTTAATTTTGATGATACGTTAGAGTATTATGCCCCGATCACGTATCGCATCGATACCGAGACCTTTACTAAAATTCACGTCCTGAAAACACCGCCGCTGAATGAAAAACGGCTTCATGAAGAAGCCCTAGAGGTCTTGGTTCCAGAGATTACCGAACTGAAATCTGCGCTAACACAACAAAAACAAGAGCAAACAAATCTGTTTTTATCTTCTCTCAATCTCGCTTCTCACCGTTATCTCACGAAAGAGCAGATTATCGCTTCTCTCAAAAGCGCACCCCCCTCCACCCAAACCTATGGGGCCCTCTCGCTTGAAGTATTACGAGAGGTATTGACGCACCATTTGCATACTCCGCTAACATCTATCGGAAGTGACGATTTAATCATCGAAATTAACAAACAGCTTATCCTGCCCCATCGCACTGAGCCGCTTGAATATACCCTCTCCCTTCATCTGGATGCGCACGAGCTGAGCCGCCAAATATGGAATGAAGAAGAGCTGACTATCGCAACGATGGTCGAGAAACAAAGTGTTCAGGAAGAGAGAGCATTTCTGGATGAGTTACATCATCTCATCGAAGAGTGCCGTACAAGGTCTAAACTCTTAGAGATGAGCGATGAAGTTCTTTATGGGGTTGTCTATGAACTCCTCATTCCCTATCTCGCCCATACTCCCCATATCAGTTCCAAAACGACTCGACGGGTACTCTTTTCGTTTGACCAGCGCAATGCGAACGAACTGCTCAAACGTCAGCGCCAAGCACTTCTCGCCAGAACCGTGCGCGATTTCAAAAATCTATTCCCGCTAGCACGTTCACTGCGACGCCGTCTTATTTTTCATACCGGGCCTACTAACAGCGGTAAAACCTATACGGCGTTTCAACAGCTCAAAAAGGCGGGGACGGGATATTATCTCGCGCCGTTGCGTTTGTTAGCGTTAGAAGGGTACGAGACGCTTCGTGAGGATGGGGTCAACGCATCGCTTATCACCGGAGAAGAACAACTCCTCGATGAGGATGCAACCCATATCAGTTCCACCATCGAGATGCTCAGTTTCGAAACAGAGGTCGATTGCTGTGTTATCGATGAGGTACAAATGATCGATGACCGCGATCGGGGATGGGCGTGGGCGAATGCCATCATCGGAGCACCTGCGAAAACGGTTATCATGACGGGATCGCCCAATGCCCGCGAGGCGGTTATCGCATTAGCCGAATATCTGGGTGAGCCGTTGGAGATTGTCGAGTTTGAGCGTAAAAACCCTCTCGAACTTCTCAAATCTGCCACTGCAATTGACGCTATTGAGCCTAAAACTGCCGTGATCGCCTTTACCCGTTCCAATGCTCTGCGATTAAAACAGCAACTCTCTAAAACGTATAAAACCAGCGTTATCTACGGAAACCTAAGTCCCGAAGTACGCCGCGAAGAGGCGCGACGTTTCCGCGAAGGGGAGACGGACATTCTTGTTGCAACCGATGCGATCAGTATGGGGCTGAACCTCCCGATCAAAACACTGCTGTTTTCCAAAGCCGACAAGTTCGACGGCCAAAACCAGCGTAACCTCACCGCCACTGAGGTACGGCAAATCTCAGGACGTGCGGGACGATACGGGTTAAGTGAAAAAGGGTATGTCGGTGCCCTTAGCGGAGATGTCCTCAAAACCATCACCACCCTCTTTACCAAAACAATCGATCCGATAGCTCTCCCCTTTAACGTAATGGCAAATTTTGATCACATTATGCTCGTCTCCAATATTTTAGAGGAGAAATCACTCTCCAATATCGTTGATTTTTTTGTCGAGAACATGAAGTTCGAAGGGCCATTCCGTGCCGCCAACCTCGAATCGATGCAGGAGGCCTCCGCTATCGTCGATCGCTATGATTTGGATATGCGAACCAAATATACCCTTGCTACCGCACCCCTTTCGACCTCATCACCGCTCGTTATGGCGGCATTCGAACGCTATGTAAGAGCATTAGAGCAGAAAAAACCGATCGCCTATATCCCGCCGCAGCGCTTGGGTCATTATGCCCTCTCTATGGAAGAGCTTCAAGAGGCGGAAGATCGGATTAAAGAGATCAGTCTCTATCTATGGCTGTCGTATCGATTGGGAGAGTTCTTTGTCGATGCCGAAAAAGCACGGACGTTTAGAGGAGAGCTGAACCGCTTTATCGAAAATTCGCTCCAACAAAGCCATTTTGTCCCACGGTGTAAAACGTGCGGAAAACCGTTAGCCCCAAACAGCGAATTTGCGATTTGCCAAAGCTGTTTTAATAATCTCAACCGAGCTAAAGGGCAGCAAAATTCTACCGAAGCGAGAAAACGTTTCCCCTCAAACCGCCGATAAAATATCATCGTGCTGCTGCATTCGAATAAATGCATCAACTATCTCCATATCGAGATGGTGCTGCATCGTTTTTTTCATTAGCATCAAGGTATCGTAGGAGCTCATACTATCTTTGTAAGAGCGTTTGGTTGAGATGGCATCAAATACATCACATACACCGATAATACGAGCAAAGAGCGTAATGTTTTTCCCCATGAGCCCATCAGGGTAGCCGCTTCCGTCAAGTTTTTCGTGATGATGACGTATCCCATCGAGAATACGGTTATCACGAATTCCTATCTTTAAAGCGATCGTATGTCCATAGAGAGGATGATGCTTCATCTCCTCAAATTCACTATCGGTTAAATGCCCTTTTTTATTGGTTATTTTTGAATCGACTCTGCTTTTCCCCAAATCATGAAGCAATGCCGACATCCCGAGTTCTTCAAGGGTTATCGCGTTAAGTTCTAAAAATGATCCCAAACTCAGAGAATAAATACACACATTGATCGAATGGGTATGGGTGTAATAATCATAGGCAGTAATTTTGATCATAGACTCTATCGCATAAGAATCACTGAAAATTGTATCGACGAACGTATTGACCACTTTTTTTGATTTTGGGACATTTTCGAGCTCTTCGGGATTTTCAAACATCTCATCAAGAATAACCGAGGCTTGCCGATAGATGACCGCCGCTTTTTTAATGATCGGTATATGCTCGTTTCGAGCCACCGCCTGAACGATCTTATCTACAAACAGATTGTATAAAGGAAGATCGCTTTGACGTATGTAAAGAGCGCGCATCTGATCTATTTCCGTTTTGATTTCCGTATCGATAATCGTATTTTTAGACCAAAAAAGTATTTTTTCCGAAAATTTCCCTTCACTGCGAAAAAGGTCAAACTCAAGAATGTCATTGACGTCTAAAAGCCATTTTTCAATTTCTACAAATGATGGGGGATGGCTTTCATCGTATCGCCGGAAAATGCGTATTTGTTTCACTTCAATCGTTGCCTAACGCAACAAATCCGAGTAATCGTATTCGGAAGGATTGAGAAATACCTTTCCGTTACGGAGACTAAGCCTCACATCATCCCCCATCACTGCTTCAAAGCGACTCTTGATCTTTTTTTTCTCTTTATCGTTATAACGTTTGAGCTTCAAAAAGGATTTTAATGAAATCCACTCCTCGATTTCGGTATCAACCACATCGACATTAATAGCCTCTACCGTCTTTGCCTCTTCCATGACATCATCCACGGAAGCATGAGAGAGAAATTTGGTTGCCACCACATGCAAAACACTGCGCAGCTGTGCATCGCGCTCTTTATATATTTGCTCTACTTTGACCCGTTCGTCGATCAACATTTGTTCACGCTGATCACGCAAGCGGTTCGTCTCTTTTTCGAGAACATCTACTTTTTCGCGGAGACGCTCATTTTCCTGCTCGATATAGTGGGTATAACGGCTATCGCTCACAACGTTAGCGGAAACATTACTTTTCGCCGATTCAACAGCAACATATTTCACTCCGTTATCAACGATGCAATCCAAACTGCCGCGCCGTATCCGATTATGAATCGCCTCTTTGGAAACATTAAAATACTCCGCCGCATCGGCGATGGTCATTTTCTTCATGATTTTCCTTGTGTATGTAACATTTTAATAAAGGCATTTACAAGTCCCATATCCAAATGCCCCTCCATCTGCTCTTTCATCAGCTTAAGTGATTCAAAAGAACTCATAGGGTCTTTATAGGAACGTTTGGTTGAGAGGGCATCAAAGACATCACAGACACCGATAATACGAGCAAACTGACTAATCTGCTCCCCACTCAGATTGTCGGGGTATCCTCCCCCCCTAATCTTTTCGTGATGGTGACGAATGCCGGTTAAAATTCGCTCATCGCTGATACCCAGCTTCAAAGCAATCTCATGCCCTAGTGCAGGATGGTTTTTCATCTGCGTGAATTCATCGTCGGTCAGTTTACCATTTTTATTGATGATCTCGTAGTCGATCTTACTTTTACCAAGATCGTGTAAAATAGCCGCCATTCCGAGCACTTCTAACTCTTTTCCCGTGATCCCTAAGAAAGAACCTAAACTGAGCGTGTAGATACTGACATTGATGGAGTGGGTATGGGTATAATAGTCGTGTGCCGTAATCTTCATTAACGATTCGACAGCACTCGTGTCGTTAAGAATAATATCGATGAAATTGTTGACAACCGGCTGCGTATTTTCAACGTTTTTAAGCGATTCAGGATTACTGAACATAGCATCAATCGTTTCAGACGCTTTTTCATAAATTAAACGGGCCTTTTGCTCCGTCGGGATATCCGAGTTTCTTGCGATACTTTGAAGATGTTTATTGACATAAGATTGATATTGTTCTTCCTCGTCTTCACTGATATAAAGCATTTCAACTTCTCGAAGTTTTACTTTAGTATCCCCACTTACCGCACTGTCACTTTGTAAAAAAATGGTCATTGCATTTTTAGTCTCATTCGTCAAAAAAAGATTGAAATCGATTTGTGACCCTTCGGTAATGAGCCGCTTATCAATCCGTTTGTACTTTTTTTGCTTCATTTCAAACTCTTATCTGAAATTATCAAACACAAGCGGAGCTTCCCACTCCATAGCCTTGATGTGAGCCATAATTTTTTGAAGTTCATCTATCTGTTTAGACTTAATCCGAATATGTTCACCTTCAATAGCCACCGTCGCTTTTGTTTTCAGGTTTTTGATTTCGGCCTGAATTTTTTTTGCCTCTTTGGCATCGATGGTATCAACTATTTTATAGGTCGCTTTACGGCTCCCGCCGCTTGCATCCTCGGTTTTAAGTTCATTGAGTGCTTTAGAAGAGAGTCCCCGTTTGATAAGTTTAGCAACAACAATATCTTTAAGAGCGTCGAGTTTGTTATCACTGGAAGCCAAAAGAATTAGCTGCTTCTCTTTTTCGCGATAGTTGATTTCGTACGTGACCCCTTTAAAGTCATAACGTCCTATAACCTCTTTTTCGGCTTGGGAAATAGCGTCTTTAAACGCTTGAAGATCAATTTTTGCGGAGATATCGAGAGAGTGTTCAGATGCCATATGAAAGTCCTAACTGTTTTATAACATTAGTATAACACACTAAAACCTTAATGTTTTAAAAATCCCATCCCCCCAAATCAAAACCTCCTCCAAAATTCATCGTCGGATCAGGATACCCCAGCATAGCACTTTTAGTTCGTAGCATTCGGATATCTTGCATAGGTGCAATACCCTGTGGACACACGGGAACACAGGCTCCACACAGGGTACAGTCCCATATTCCATTGGTTTGAACTGTCGCCATTTTCCCATCACTCTTCTCTTCGCGTACATCATTCACATAGCGCCACACACGAGTGAGGGCAAAGGGACCGATGAATTCAGGATTTACGGCATAGACAGGGCATGCACTGTAACACGATCCGCACAGAATACAATCCGTTTGCGTCTCGATACGGCTCGCTTCCTCTTCGCTAACACATCCCTCACGCGAACCTTCACTCCAAGCGCTGGCGCGTAAATTAAAATACTCGATAGAAGATGTGTCCACCACCAAATCCCGAATTACGCGAGCATTTCGAATCGGTTCAATCACATCGCCATCACTGGGTTTGTATTCACACATCAACTGCTCACGTCCATTCACTCGGACGGCACAGCTGCCGCATACCCCGCTACGGCATCCATGAGAATAGGTTAACGACGGATCAATTTTTGTTTTGATGTGATTTAAAACACTCAAGAGGGTAATGTTTTCTATCTCGACGTTATAGACTTGTGATTCTTCACCGCGTAAAATAACTATTTCCATCAGTCACACCACTCCCGTTCATTCTCTTCATCATCAAAATCATCCTCTATATCTTCGTTCATTGTATAAAATCCGCGCATAGTACTCCATCCTCTTTCCATGTGATTGTGTGGGCTCCGAACATTCGGTCATTTCTCACGGGTGCGTCAAGTCGGTAATGTGCTCCGCGACTCTCAACACGGCTGATTGCACTCACGACAATGATCTCGGCTAATTCAACTTTATTACCAAACTCAATAAATTCGACCAAATTAGTGTTACACACTTTTGACTTATCGCGAGGCCCCATAAACGGCAGCTCTTTCTGCATCTGACGGATTGCGCCAAGCACCGCTTTAAGCCCCATATCATCACGTACTAACCCGACATTGTTATAGAAGATATTGGCGAGCATCTCCTGTTTTTGGTAAAAGTCTATCTGGTTAGTGAAATACATCACTCCGCGAACAAAGTTCGTATCTTTCGCTAACTGTGGGTTATCCGATGAGGGAATGGGATTTTTAGTCCCGTATTCAGCCGCTTTTGCTCCGCCGTGACGGCCGAAAACAACTAACTCAAGAAGTGAGTTCCCCCCTAAGCGGTTAGCTCCGTGGGTTTTATGATTTGCACATTCACCGACGGCAAACAACCCATTCACACTACTCATACAATCGGCATTAACCTCAATTCCCCCCATACTGTAATGGGCGGCAGGCTTGATCGGTATCAGTTCATGAACGGGATCAATCCCCTCGTAGAGTTGTGTCAATTTTCTCTCTTGAGGAAGCGTATGATTGATAAACGCTTCTCCCAAATGGCGGATGTCAAGATAAACAGTGCCACCCTTATCTATCTCATCGTGAATCGCACGAGCCACGATATCTCGTGGTGCGAGTTCGTCGGTAAACCGCTCATTCTCAGCGTTGAGAAGATATCCCCCCGCACCGCGAGCACTCTCGCTGATCAAAATCGAAGAACCCTTCAGTGCCGTCGGATGAAATTGTATAAACTCCATATCGGCGAGTTTCGCCCCTGCTCTTACTGCCGCCGCAAGTCCATCCCCCGTCGCTTGAACCGAGTTGGTGGAGTGTTTACCATAGAGGGCACCGTATCCGCCCGTAGCCAATATCACCGTATCGGCACGAATCTCTTCTACGTCACCGGTTTCGATATCTAAAAATGTCCCCCCTAACACACGGTTAGTCTCATGATCCACGATGAGGTTCAACAAGAATCGCCCGTTCTTAAACTCGATTCCCGCTTTGAGACACTGATCATACAGGGTATGAAGAAGTTTAAGTCCTGTATAGTCTTGCGCATAGCACGCACGCGGAGCACTCGCTCCTCCGAGCCGTCTGCGGGCAATCTCTCCGCCATCATCACGGCTAAAAGGCAATCCGATAGTGTTACACCATCGAATCGCTTCGGGAGCCCTCTCGCACATAAAGGTGATTTGCGATTCATCGCCTAATCCAGCAGAAGAGCGGAGAGTATCTTCTATATGGTTTTCGATTGCATCATCGGAACTTAAAACCGCGTTCATCCCCCCTTGCGCCATTGAGGTTTGGGAACGGGTCGGCAATGTTTTGGAAGCGACAATAACCTCAGCACCCTTTTCGTGTGCCGATAACGCACTCACCAATCCCGCACCGCCACTGCCGATTATCAATACTTTTGACATGCAAAACCTTTTTCATCACACTATCGTTTAAATGCAATCTTTATTCGTGCGGGATTGTAGCGAAAGGGATTTTAGGAGTTGCTCAACGCAATAAGCGAAAGAAAAAGTTTAAGAGAAAACCCCATTAAGGTTAAAGAAATGTAGCGTGCTATAAAATCAATTGCTATAGATAGGCCAGACCATCGGGACGGATACCGTTACGGAATTAAAATATTCTCATGGAGCCAAGAATGAAATGCTTCTCATTTACTGTACTCTTTTTTCTAACCACTCTTCTGTTTTTATCAGGATGTCAAAATCAAGACAAAACAACGTCAAAACCCACACCCACAAAGCCGTTTGCAGGACAATCGATCATTCTTATCGTCCCGACACTCGAAGCCAGACTCATACGTGGCCCGATTTTGGATGAAGTCGAAGCATTCGAAAAAAAAACCGGGGGGAAAGTTCGCGTTGTCACCCCAAGCTGGAATGAAACCATCGAGAAAATTGATCAATCGCTCACCGATCCAAATCTCAACTATGATATTTTTGTCGTTATTTCTATGTGGAACGGAACCCTTTTGGGGAACAACCATATCGAGCCAATCCCCGAATCGGTCAAAAAACAGATCGACTGGGAAGATATTCTCCCCATTTACCGCAATAGTGTCCTCTCGTGGAACAATAAAAGCTACGGCCTCCCGTATGATGGCGACTGTATCAATCTCTACTACCGGAAAGATCTTTTTGACGATCCGAAAAATCGCGCTGCTTTCCAGAATCGATACGGCTATCCGCTCACCCCTCCGAAAACATGGAAATCGTTTCGAGATGTAGCCCAGTTTTTCAACGGCTGGGATTGGGACAATGACGGAAAACCGGAATACGGGATGGCAGGATTGAGAGTTAAAAACGATATCTCTATGCTCCAATTTTTCGCTCAGGCCGCCGCGTATGCCAAACATCCTGACGATAAAGCCTATTATTTTGATCCGGAGACGATGAAGCCCCGCATCAACAATCCCGCGTTTGTCAAAGCATTAAAAGATTATATTGATTTCATGCAGTTCGGCCCTCCGGGGATGGCAAGCTTTGCGGGGCATGATGTCCGTAACGCTTTTGCATCGGGAGAGGTAGCCATGGCTATGGATTGGGCCGATATGGGAATCTTTGCCGCCAATTCACCGGTCTCCATCGTCAAAGATAACGTCGGTTATGCCCAGATACCGGGTTCGGACACCGTCTACAATGCCCGAAAATCCCAATGGGACAAACGCCCCAACAGTGTCTCATCTATCAGCGGAAACTGGATGTTTTTGGTCAATAAAGAGTCCAAAAACAAAGAACTGGCCTTTGCGTTTGCGGCGCATATGACCTCAAAAGAGATGACCAAAAAACTGACCGCAACAAACGGAACGGCTGTCAACCCCTCCCGCTATTCTCACTTTAACGATCCCGCTTCATGGAACAGCGCGGGATTTTCTACCCCTTCGGCTAAAGCGTATCTCGATGAGATCACCGTCTCGCTGAAGAATCCAAACGTCGTTTACGACATTACCATTCCCGGAGCCGGAGAGTATTATCAGGCTATTGATGAGTATGCATACAAAGCCCTTATGGGAGAAATGAAGCCCCAAGAAGCGATGAATAAAGCGGCGGAAAAATGGGAAAAAATCACCGATAAAATCGGGCGGGAAAAGCAAAGTTCTTTTTATAAGTCTTCGCTCAATTAGCTATGCAAAATACTTTGACTCTACGTAAAATTGCCAATCTCAGCCTCGTTACCATTTTGGGTGGTTCCATTGTCGTCGGAACCCTTTTGGTGCTGCTACTACGCGATTACGAACGGATTACGGAGGATAAGGAACTCAGTAAATCGGCGTACGAGTCTCTCTTCATCCTCAAATACGATACCGAACGATTACTGACGACATCGGATTTAGAACAGCAAAAACAAACTCTTCTTGAATCCCAAGAGGAATTTCAAAAACATTTTGCTGCACTAACTCCGAATATCCGAGAAAAAGAAGAGTGGATCGAATTTAAACACATCATCCTCAGCGAACTCGATCAAGTACGAAACGTCTTAGACAATGAACTATTTTCGAAGCAAAATATGATGGAAAAATCGCTTTTACGGCGACTCGGAGAGGGACTCAACGCCAATGAAAACAGTGCTTACTACATCAAAATCCGAGATTTAAATAACAAAATCGTCTATCTCAAGCAATATGAAGATTTTCTCCTTGATGAGCTTTATTCCTTCCAGTTTACCAAATCGCAGGAGGCAGAAAAGCATTTAAATAATGCCAAAATCATGCTTGTTTTGGTCATTATCGCAACGTTTGTATTGCTCGTCATTTTGGCCTATTTTGTCTCCCGAAGTATCAAGAAAGCAGAAAACAGCCTTTTAGCGACACAGGAGAATCTCAAAAATGCTCTAGCTTCACTCGAAGAAAAACAAATCATTTTGGTCAGACAAAGAGACATTTTGGATCACTCCGCACACTACGATTCCCTTACAAGCATCCCTAATCGACTTAATTTTGTGGAAAAACTCAACCACTATATTCTACTAAACCAGCCATTTGCCATCTGGTTCATCGATCTAGATCGCTTCAAAGAGATCAACGACTCTTTCGGCCACAGTATCGGAGACGGCGTTTTACAAGAGGTAGCGAAGCGTCTCGAAAATACGATAGGATCAGGGTCGGTTGCCCGCTTCGGCGGGGATGAATTTGCAATCATCGTGGAGCATGCACAGTCCAAAAACGATACGGAAGGGATTATCAAAGATTTTTTAGAGAGACTTGCCGATCCGATGAATGTAGGTGGATATGAAATTTTTATTACTTGCAGTGCGGGAGCAAGCTTTTTTCCGAACGATGCCCAAAGTGCCGAGGAACTGCTCCGAAATGCCGATTCGGCGATGTATCAGGCTAAAGAAGAGGGGAAAAATACCTATCAGTTTTATACACAGGAGATGACACAAAAGGTTTACGAGCGGCTTACACTGGAAAACAGCTTGCGCAAAGCTCTCACCAATCACGAATTCCTGCTCTATTATCAGCCGCAAGTTGATATGACTCTTGGAAAAATAATCGGCTTTGAGGCGCTGATACGGTGGAACAACCCGGAATTTGGGATTGTATCCCCTCTCAAATTTATCCCTATTGCCGAAGAGACGGGGCTTATTATCGAAATCGGTGAATGGGTGATTGAAGAGGCATCAAGACAAATAACGCAATGGAAAGACGAGGGACTCAATCCGGGCTACATTGCAGTCAATATTTCGGCCAAACAGCTGATTCACGGCAATTTGGAGAAAGTCGTCCCCGCAATCCTCAAAAAGCACGGTTGTCTTCATGAATGGATAGAGTTGGAACTCACGGAAAGTATTATCATGAACAATCCCGACTATTCTAAAAATATACTCATGCAACTCTCTGAAATGGGATTTAAATTGGCGATAGACGATTTCGGAACGGGATACTCATCACTCGCCTATCTAAAAAATTTGCCGATTAATAAATTAAAAATCGACAAATCATTTGTCGACAACCTCCCCGAAGATCAGGCGGATGGTGAAATTGTAAAATCGATCATCCACCTGTGCAAAGGGCTAAATCTCAACATTGTCGCCGAGGGAATCGAGACCGACAAACAAGGGAAATTTTTACTGAAAGAAGGGTGTTTAATCGCACAAGGGTACCATTATTACAAACCATTACCTAGTTTAGAGGCCAAAGAGGTTCTAACCTCCGATGCTTATCAATACCGCTAAACATTATTCTTGGAAGTGTTTATTTGAATAGGTTCCCACCAAACGGGAACCTGAGAAGCCTACATTAAAATTTGAAATTCAATCCGGCAAACCAATTTTGTGCAGATGTCGCTTCTACCGTAACACCATCAACACTTTCGTATGCATCAGCACCAGCATAATCAAGGTATCGATATCCAGCTTCGATCGATACATTCGAATTAAATGAATAATTAACACCCGCTTGTACGCCCACAAGTGTTCCGCTTATATCAAATTTGTTATTGATGTTATCCACTTTACTGATTGCTCTACCAACCATAGCCCCTACAAATGGCTTTAATGAGGAAGTACCGATCAAATAGTCATACCCCAATCCATACTGTTTAAACGTAGCATTTTCCGTATTAGGATCAACATATTGGTAGAATCCGTATACACGGTTATTTTGATTAAAATAGTACCCACCCTTAACTGTTACACCGGTATCATCAACACTACTTTTAGAAGCTCCAGAAGCTTTATAATCTACATTTACTCTACCCATATCTAAACCCACATAAGGTCCTGCGGCCATTAAAGCACTTGAAAGTATTCCTGATACGATCACTTGTTTTATCATTATTATCTCCCATTTCAGTATATAAGCTATACAACCATATCAATATAGTTGTTTTTGATTATAACATATTATTTCATATCCGCAAGCCGTTCATGTTACAATGCCTAAATCGTTTTAACTACCAATTCTAAGTGACTCAATGCAAACTTTATTCTCAATTATGGGTATTTACCTCTTTATCGCTGTCGGTTTCGGTGCCAAATGGACATTTAAAGAGAAAATTGATGACCGTACTATTACTCTGCTGAGTGTCTATTTTTTACAAATATTTCTCACTTTTTGGGGATTGCTCAAACGTCCCATTGATACTGAGCTCCTCGCAGCTCCCTCACTTTATCTGGCTATTACGATCATTTCACTGCTGTTGATGATTCCATTAGCCCGAATGCTTTTTTCTGAACCTAAAGAACGCTCTATCGCCACCGTCGCGGCATTAATCGGCAATACGGGCAATCTCGGGATTCCCTTAGGGATCGCTCTGTTTGGGGAAGAGAGTATCCCCTATACGACGCTCATCAACCTCGTCAATGTCTTCGTTGTCTATACAATAGGGGTGTTTTACTATTCACGCGGAGAGTTCAGCGTAAAGGGGTCGCTCCTCAATATCCTCAAACTTCCCGTCCTTTGGGCGGCACTGGTAGCGATTGCACTGAATCTCATCGGCTATGTCCCAAGCCCCGCCGTCGATAAAACGCTGATGATGGGGGCGTATGCTTCTATGACAATGCAATTGGTGTTATTTGGAATTTATCTTTACGGCATTAAACTCGGAGAGATAAATCTCCGACTTAGCGCATGGGTCAACGGAACTAAATTTATTTTGATACCCGTGATTGCATTTGTCGTATTAGGGATGGTAGAGATGGACAGGGTCGTGAAGGGGATTTTGTTTTTGGAACTGTTAGTTCCGTTAGCGGTAGCGAATGTTAATCTCGCCTCGCTCTATCACTGTGCCCCCCGCACCGTTACGGTGCAGGTATTTGTAACGTCGGTATTGTTTTTGGGGATCGCCCTTATTTTGCCGACACTTCTGAAAATGTTTTGATATTCTCGATTGTAGCAGCTATAAGACGCTCACGTGCTTCACGGGATGTCCATGCGATATGCGGAGTGATATAGAGGCGTTCAGGATGTTTTACGGCCAAAAGAGGATGCGGTGTTTTCATCGGCTCACTCACCAATACATCCAAACCGACATAAATCGGTTTAACGTCGATAATAACCGAGAGGGCATCTTCGTCCACAATTCCGCCGCGACCGAGATTGAGCAATACCGCACCGTCTTTCATCTGCAACAATTCAGAGTGGGAGATCAAATTCTCGGTCGATTTATTAAGGGGTGCGTGGATCGAAATGATATCGCTGTTCTCGATTAAACGGCTCAGCGTCGTTTTCTCAAAGTCACCGTTTGCATTTTTCCCTGAGGTTGAATAATAACAGACGTTAGCACCGAACGCGCGGGCAATGTTTGCTACAGAGCGACCGATTTCACCCAGTCCGATAATCCCCCATGTTTTCCCGCGCAGTTCACTGAATGAAGGGCCGATATGGGCAAACACCGCCTCCTTCTGCCACGCTCCGCTTTTGACATATTCATCGTAATAACGGCTATGTCCCATCAGGTAAAAGAGCATTGAAAAAGTGTGTTGCACCACCGCATCGGTCGAGTACCCCGCGACGTTTTTGACACAAATTCCACGACGTGCCGCCGCCTCATGGTCGATATTATTCATCCCCGTCGCCGCAACACAGATAAGTTTGAGATTTGGGGCTGCTGCCATTACGGCATCACTAATCACCACTTTATTCGTCACGATCACTTCCGTATTACAAACACGCTCACATATCTCATCGGTAGATGTCGTCGGATAAACAACCACATCACCTAAGCTATCAAACCCTGCTAACGACGTATCACCGTAGGTTAGTGCATCGAGTATGACTATATTCATGCGTCTTGTATCTTTTTGATCAATTTTTTCGCTTTTTTGAGTGCTTTGTTTACTTTATCAAATACAAGGACAACCGCCATACGACGTCCCACGTGTGCTTCAGGTTTACCGAATACGCGGACAAAACTGTTATCATCAAACAACTCATCGGCAACATCAATCACCGGCTCATGCGATTCGACGGTAGATTTAAACGCCGCACTTGCACCGTCACCGTAGAAGGTAAATCCAAGAGGTAGTCCAAGTACTGCACGAACGTGTAGTGCAAACTCGCTTTGGCTTTGGGTAATCAATGTTACCATCCCCGTATCGTGTGGACGTGGGCTCACTTCACTGAAATAGACTTCATCGCCTGAGATAAATAGCTCAACACCGAACAACCCTTTACCGCCCAAACCGTCCGTAATCGCTTTTGCTATTTTTTGGGAACGCTTCAATGCCTTTTTTGACATCTCCATCGGCTGCCAGCTGTAGATGTAATCGCCGTCTTTTTGGATGTGCCCGATCGGCTCACAAAACACGGTCTCTACCCCGTTGCGTGCCGTGAGCAAGGTAATCTCATAATCAAAACGGATAAACTCCTCGACGATCAGCTCACTTGCGTCTCCGCGTGCCTCTTTGGCAATTTCCCATGAGTTTTCCAAATCAAACGGGCTGTGGGCGATACTTTGCCCGTGACCGGATGAACTCATCACAGGCTTGATAACACACGGGAATCCGACATCCTCAGCCGCAGCGCACATATCTTCGTAGGTGCTCACAAAATGATAACGGCTTGTTTTAAGACCCAACTCTTCGGCGGCAAAACGGCGGATATTTTTACGGTTCATTGTTTTGTTGACCGCTTCGGCGTTCGGGATAACACAAAACCCTTCCGCTTCAGCAGCGAAAAGGGCATCGATACTGATCGCCTCGATCTCAGGGAGAATGTAATCGGGCTTCTCTTTACGGATAATCTTTAATACCGCTTCTTGATCTTGCATATTCACCACATGAGAGCGGTTAGCGACGAGGTGTGCGGGGGCATTTTTATAACGGTCTACCGCGATTACTTCGATCCCGAGACGTTGTGCCTCAATGGCCACTTCTTTGCCGAGTTCGCCGGAGCCTAAGAGCATGATTTTTTTGGAATTGTTTTTTAGAGGGGCACTGAAGAGCATAAGTTTAGCCTTGCGTGTAAATTAATACCGTAAGTGTAACACAGGGTTTTTAAATGGGGGGTTAGTTGATTAAAGAAGGTGTAACCCAAGCGCCGAAGCGCAAGAGATTACAGGCGAGATTCGTAACGTCGCATCATATACAAACGTTTTAACATCTTTTTGCGAGCGCTGATTTTGAACTGTTTACGTTTTTCAGTCTCTGTAACATGGTTACGGCGAGCACGAGCTTCAGTAACAATCAGATTACGATCTGTTTGTTTCTTGAAACGACGGTAAGCAGCATCAAAGTTATCATCTTGGCGTAAGATAATTCCAGGCATTCACATCACCTACTTTCTATTTAAAATTTTCGAAGTGGAATTATAGCATAAATTTACCGTAAAGCACTGTTACGCTAAAATCAGATCATGATTACTCAAGACTCCATCGAGGCGCTCAAAGCCCGACTTGATATTGTCGATATCGTGGGCTCTTACATCGAGCTCAAACGTGCCGGAAGCAGTTTCAAAGCGCCGTGCCCGTTTCACGATGAGAAGTCCCCCAGCTTCGTCGTCAACCCCTCACGCCAAAGCTACCACTGTTTCGGATGCGGCGTACACGGCGATAGCATCAAGTTCGTTATGGAGTACGAGAAACTCAACTACCCCGAGGCCATCGAGAAGTTAGCCGCATCGAACAATTTTAGCCTCCACTACACTGACGATACGAAACAAAAAAAACGCTCAAATCTCTTAGAAACCCTCAACGACTGGTATCAAAAACTCCTCGAAGAGAAACGAGACGCTATGGAGTATCTCCACGAGCGGGGTATCTACGCCTCTAGTATCGAGCGCTTCGGTATCGGATACGCCCCGACCTCACCTGAAACCCTCCGTTTTTTAGAACAGCGCAAACTTCCTACCCCCGAAGCGATCGAACAAGGGGCTATAGGACGGGGAGATGAGGGGAGACTCTTCGCCCGTTTTATCGAGCGGATCACATTTCCGATCCACTCCACCAGCGGTGCCATCGTCGGATTCGGCGGACGTACTATCACAGGACACCAAGCGAAATACGTTAACTCTTCCCAAAATGCCATTTTCAACAAATCACGCCTCCTCTATGCCTATCACCTCGCCCGTGAAGCGATCTACCGCCGCCGAGAGATCATCGTCACCGAGGGGTATTTGGATGTGGTGATGCTCCATCAGGCTGGATTTACCCATGCCGTTGCAACGCTCGGAACGGCACTCACAGCAGAACATCTTCCGCTGTTGCGCAAGGGGGAGCCGAAAATATTTTTGGCGTATGACGGTGATAAAGCGGGACGTGCCGCCGCATACAAAGCCTCCAAGCTTTTGAGTATGTCAGGGTTTGATGGCGGCGTTGTTTTATTTGAAGGGGGACTCGACCCTGCCGATATGATTAAAAACGGTCAAATTGAACAACTCAATGCACTCCTCCATAAACCAATCCCTTTTATCGAGTTTGTTATTTCGGAGATGATTAGTACGTATGATCTCCAAGACCACAAGGCCAAAGAGACGGCACTGCATGAAAACATCGCGTTTCTGAAAACCCTCTCTCCCCTTCTACAAGAAGAGTATCGCCCTTTTGTCGCTTCAAAACTGGGAATTTCCCCTTCATTAATCCAAGTGGGACGAACCAATAAAACCTCTGCCACGCAACCGATCAATTTTTCTCATCACGATATTTGGGAGTTGAGTTTTATCAAAACACTTCTGGAACGTCCCCATATTGCCGATTCTCTCCTCGATTTTATTGACGGCTCTTTGTTACAATATCACGGAAGCGAGTTTGAATCAGCGATTCAAGGGCGTAGTGATGACCCGCGCCTCAGCGCATTGATGATGGATGATCGGATTCGGACATTTGAGGGAGATGAGGGGCTTAGAGCGGAGCTTATTACTTTCTTGAGCGCCCATTATAATCGTGAACTCAAAAAAGTGACAACCCAAAATACGATATCATTCGATCAAAAATCGTACCTAATACGTCAATTTCGTGAGAAAATCGAACGCCTCAAACGGGGCGAACTAGTACCGCTCACGTAAACAAGGAACTCCATGAAAGCCATAGCCCTATTCAGCGGCGGACTCGATTCTACCATCGCGGCGAAACTTATTATCGATCAGGGGATCGAAGTGATCGCCTGCAACATCAACACCGGATTCGGTTCGACCAAAGACCGCCTTGCTCACATGAAAAATATGTGCGAACAAGTAGGTGCCGAGTTTAGAAGCGTCGATATCCGTGATGAATATATTCGCGAAGTCCTCTTTACCCCGAAATACGGCTACGGTAAAAACTTCAACCCATGTATCGATTGCCATGCGAAAATGTTTGAAGTGGCTAAGCGGCTTATGAATGAGTGGGGGGCGAGTTTTCTCATCAGCGGCGAAGTTCTCGGTCAGCGTCCGATGAGCCAAAATCGTGAATCACTTGATAAAGTCCTCAATCTTAGCAACTGCGATGGATTACTTTTGCGCCCGTTGTGTGCACAATCGTTGGAGCCGACCCTTGCCGAAATCAACGGATGGGTCGATCGTGACAAACTCGAAAACATTGTCGGACGTAACCGTGAACGACAAATGGAACTTGCACGAGAATTCGGACTCAAGGATTACGAAGCACCGGGTGGCGGGTGTCTCCTCACGGATGAAAAATTCTCCAATAAAATCCGTGATTTTATCGCCCATGATACCTTTACGATTGAAGATATTCCGACACTCAAGTACGGTCGCCAGCTTCGTCTTCCCGAGGGGGCGAAACTCATTATCGGACGCAATGCCGAAGACAATGCCATACTCGAAGCTATAGAGAATCCCAAATACATTCACATCGATACGGAACTCTTCGGCCCTCATTCGCTGATCTCACGCAATGCGAGCGAAAATGACCGTTTGTTAGCGGCAAAACTGATGCTAGCCTATTGTAAACCGGATTTTGAAGGGGAACAAACATTGATGTTTGGAGAGGATGCAATAACAACCGTGAGCGACATGAGCCGCCACGATGCCCAAAGATATTTTATTTAGCGACTGCGCAACCGTAGCCTGCTTGTTTGACGGCGTCACACAAGCTCTCAGGCTTGATTCCGTTTTCGGCTTTTACTTCCGCACGTCCCTCTTTAAGATAAACACTGGACTCTTTTACCCCTTTGACTTCATTCAACGTCCCTTTTACATTTTTTACACATGCCGGACATGTCATACCGCTGACATTAAGCTTTAAAAGCTGATCAGCACTTGCAAGAGAAACCAAAGCGGCCATAGTGATTAGAACTTTTTTCATTCGCGAACCCTTTAAATAATTTCATGCTATTGTTTCATAGAACTGTTAAATTTGTGTTAAATCTTAACACTGTTGTAACAAAAATTATTTAAACTATTGATATTCACTAAAAGGTTTGATTATGCATGGTATCGAATGGTGGCTCATAATTTCAATTGCATTCGCGGGTAGTTTCGGTCACTGTATCGGAATGTGCGGAGGATTTATCGTCGCCTACAGTTCTACCAAAATCGATGCTTCGATGAGCCGTAGTGCGCAGCTCATCCGCCACAGTGCTTATAACATAGGGCGTGTCAGCTCTTACGTGATACTGGGAATGATATTCGGTGCAATCGGGTCGCTGTTTGCTCTGAGTATGGAGATGCACGGGGTACTCTTCATTTTCGCAGGGGTTGTGATGATTATTACCGCACTGGGGATGTTTGGTCTTTCCAAACTGATTCATGTGCTTGAGCGGGGGTTTTCCAGTAACTCTCTTTTTAAAACCCTATTTTCACGACTCATTAAAAGTAAAAGTATCGGGAGCTTTTTTGCATTAGGGGTGATGAACGGCTTTTTCCCATGCGGATTTGTCTTTTTCTTTGCGGCAAAAGCGGCGGCATCCGCATCCATTATCGACGGAGGATTGATTATGGCGGCATTTGGTCTCGCCACCGTCCCGACACTCCTTGCCCTTGGACAATCGGTCAGTTTTTTCAAAGAGATCGCATTTCGCCAGACGATGAACCGAATTGCTGCCTTAGCTATCTTGATTTACGGTCTTTACAGTGTCTATTACGGGTTGGCCTACTTTTTTGATTTACCGATTTAAGTGTGTTTTACACCTATTGTTCGGTAGATTTGACAGATAAAACGGCCTCTTCAAATGCACTTTTATTTAATCCGAAGCTCTCTATCGTCTCCAATGCAGTGCGCATCCCCTCTTCACTAAACGTATCTCGTAAATTAACCGCTTGGGTAATTACTCTTAATACCTGTGCATGAGGGTTCAGTGTTGATGGATTTGATATTTCCCTCAATGTATCAATCAATGCCGTCTCAAAATTCCAATGTTCAAACATAGCGGAGGCTATTTCATAACTGCTCATCCCAAGGTACTTCCGCTCAATCTCTTCGAAAGAGCCGTTTTGAGCAATCTCTTGTACGAACTGATCCAAATTACCGGATGAAATTACTTTGAGGGATCCAACAAGCTTTCCGAGTTCCATTAAAAAGGCACTGCTTTGGAGCAACGGCAACATACTCTTATCGACGTTTCGATACCACTCTCTCGCCAAAGACATTTGGAGTGTCGACACTCGTGTCAAATCATCAATACCCGCAGAATAAGGGCTCAAATCAATAGGAACCGTTTTTTTGATCGCACTCGCTGCCGCAAATCCCCGAATCATAGATATTCCGAATAACATTACCGCTTTCGAAATAGAGGATATCTCTTTGCTCATCCCATAGAGCGGTGAATTAACCGATTTTAGAATATTTGCACTGAGCATCGGATCATGTTCGATTACGCGTGATAGCTCATCAATATCAGTATCATGGTTCATACACATCTCTTGTATCCGCACTATGGAAACGGGTAGAGGGGGGAGGCTTTTTATCTCTTCAAGCATATCGGTTAACTCCTCTTACTTTTCATCTTACTATCATATAAACGGGAGTGTACTCCGACTCATTTTAAAGCCTTATTAGTTTGAGACAATAAACGCTATACTAAGTCGAACATTTTTTTTGAGGAGTTAAAATGGCAGGGGTAATGTTTTCATTTTATGACTTTGCATCGTTGATCGATCTCAATATCGGAATATCGGATCGGTTAGATGAAAACCGTTCGGAAAGTTTTACAATTTTGTTTTGCGATTTTTCAAATATTTCGCACACATTAGTTGAATCAAACATTCAAACCTTGCTACGCACGTCCGATTCTATTGTCCATTGCGACGACTACTACTTTTTCGTTATGCCCTATACCGACCGATACGGATGCGGTTTTGTTAAAAAAATGGTAGAAGATATCTTTAGCAAACCTATTCAAACTGCCGCAATTTGTTATCCATCAGACGGAGAAAACTCTGCTGAGTTGCTGGAGTCTCTCCATGCCGAAGTAAAAAAGATTCACAAGATCGATCTCGACTGTCTTTACAGTGCCGCCAATCGGGAACCTTGATTAGCGCTGAGCGACTACCGGCTTGAAAGTGTGGTACGGTGAGTTTTTATAAAATTCTATTGCTTCGTGAATATCGCTTTTACGGCCGATATTACGATCGTAAAGATAAACCGTATTGGTAACTTTTTCACAAGGTTGCGCTTTACACGGTTCCGCTTTTGCCACTTGTGCACTTGGTGCAACAGCTACATGGGTTACAGCGGCACTGCTTACAGTAGATGTTTTCACCGCTTCATGCGTTGTAGCAACCGATTCTTCTTTTTTAACCGAAGCAACTTGAGCGTGAGCATCCGCAACTTTTTTCTCGGCGGTAGCACTTTCACATGCCTTCGGTGTTGTTCTGTTGATCGGACGGACAAAAGCATCTTTGCTAATCGCTTTTGCTTTTTTTAGATCGTGATGTGCCGACGCAGCTGATGGATATTTACCCACCGTTACCACATTACATACCCCCTCTTTTTTCTTTATTGAAGAGAGGGCGCTTTTGTGTACTTTCTTTTCAAAAGCGGGAGTGATCGAAGCCTCTTTTTTGGCACTGATCGTCTGAATCGTATATTCCTCCGCACTCAACACTACACTGGTGACACTGAACATTATAATTAGGGCTAAATTTTTCATACCACTATATCGACACGATACGAAAAAAACTTTACCACTCCCCTCTTTTTTGTTGCGCATTGACTTTTAAGAGCCCTCTATCGTATAATGGCGCTCCAATATCTTTGGGCCCTTAGCTCAGCTGGGAGAGCGCGTCGCTGGCAGCGACGAGGTCAGCGGTTCGATCCCGCTAGGGTCCACCAACTTCATTTTATCCTCGTTATTAACATTTACGTAATCTAACCTCACTATAATATACATAATTATTTTCCAAAAGGAACCTTTATGAAACTTTCTCTTGCACTTGCCTCATTTGTACTAACGTCTACTTTCGTTTTTGCCGCTCCCGCTACCCTCGCAACCGTCAACGGCAAAGCGATTACCACGAATGACGCTAACGCATTTTTATCCAAAGCTGCACCGGGGATGAGTTTTAATAAACTCGATCCGAAAATGAAACGCCAAGTAGTCGATCAACTTGTAAACCAAACGCTTGTAAAAGATCAGGTGATTAAAAGCGGTATTCAAAATACCCCTGCTTTCAAAGCCCAATATGCTGCGATCAAAAATGATTTGGCAGTCGATATGTGGATGAAACAGCAAATGAATAAAATCAGTGTCACCGACAAAGAGACGAAAGCTTTCTACGATGCTAACGGCGATAAGATGAAACAAGGGGATAAAAAAGTTCCGTATGAACAAGTGAAAAAAGAGATTACTCAATTTTTGAAACTGGAAAAATTTAAAACGCATATGAACAAAACAACGGATGCGCTCCGATCATCGGCTAAAGTAGAAATCAAGCTCTAAATTTCACTTGGAACACGTGCGCGCACCCCACCCTTTTCTCCTCTCGGTAGGTATCCACCTCACCCTAGCGGCTCTCATTATCGGAGCTGTCAGTGTGATTCATAAAACACTTCCTGTTATAACCGAAACAACCTCTCTTAAAGTTTTGCTTCACACCCCCAAATCCGTACTAAGCGTCCCGATTAAATCCCCAGAGCCGATACAAAAGAAAGAAGAACCTATCCCTCTTCCTAAGCCGAAGCAGATTCAAATGCCAACACCGATTAAAACACCGGTGTTAGTCCAAAGCAAACCGATTCCCGTAGCTCCGCAAACGGCTCCAACGATTACACCTTCCGCCAAAGCTCCTGAAATAACAGCTCAAGCAGTACCGAAAGCTCCACCGCCGCCACCGAAAGTAGAAGAAAATTATGCGGAAGAGAATTTGGGACGCATTCGCACCATTTTGGCGGAACGGCTCAAATATCCTAAAAATGCGGTACGCTTGAAACAGCAAGGGGAGACGACGGTAACCTTTACGTTGGATACGAATCGTGATGTGAGTCAAATTACCATTACGCAAAGCTCCGGATTCGAACTTCTTGATGACGCGGCAAAAAATCTTATTGAGAGTTCTGCAAGTCTCTTTCCGAAACCTTCAAAATCGGTACGGATTAGCGTTCCGATCGCCTACAAACTCCGTTAATTTTACCCCCGCTGAGCAAGTCCGAGGGCGAGAGATTTTTCAATATCATGCGCATATGTTGGGTTATTCGTCCGAAGCGTTTTCTCAAATCGCAGTATTAGTTTAGAATCGGTTCGCGGATGGGTGCACAACTCTTCGAGCAAAAGTTTGTATTTGCCAACGGTATGCGATGTTATGGTTCCGAAATGGCTCAAAATCATCTCAACGGCATGATTTAACTCTCTAGCACTTGAGGATCTATTTTTAATAATGGCACTCAACGATTCAAACGTCTCAATTGTCGTCGGAACGGTTTCAGGAACGGTTTTGCTCTTGTTACTCCAAACATATAGGGCAACCAAGACAATGAGGATAAACAATAAACCCGCTATCGTAAGTATTAAATTTGCTGTGATCATAATAGGATTCTCTTAGGGTTGGTATAAGAAGTATTGTAGCGAAAAAGGGATGAAGGAGAATCTCTCCCGCAAATGCAGGAGAAAAAGGAGAAAATAATGAGGTTAAAGGATTACCATTTAACTTCGGTAGTAAACATATAAACGTCTTTTGCCGCTGATGTATCAGCACCTGTTGAGCCTACCTCATCGATATATTTTGCTGAACCGATAAAGCTGACGTTTTTATTCATTTTATACGCTAAACCTACCATGGTTTTATCACCATCATAGTTTATAGTCGTTGCGCCCGATGCAGGTTTGTTCTCTTTTTTATAGTCATCATAACGAGCGATTACCGTCCAGTCTTGGATAGGACGATATTCAGCATTGATTGACCAACCTGTATATTCAGCATCCGTTACACCGGCAGTACGTTTATCGTCTTCTGCTTTGAAATATTGTGCCGCAATCAAGAATTCCGGTTGGTTATACACTGCATGGATACCGTAGAACGAACGATCGTATTCTGCAGGATCACCGATAGTTGCACTATCATCTTTATGATTGTGAGAAATCAAACCATACGTTGAAAGGTTAGCATACGTATCTTTAGTACGATCGTTTTTACCCACTTTTTTCCCGCTTCCGAGCAAGTGAGCCGTCAAACGCCACTCAAGAGAGAGTTTTTCGCTATTTTCTTGGTTAGCCGCTGTTTTATCCGCATGGTAACCTTCACCGTTGAAGATACCGATTTCAGATGAGAACATATCCATTTTGGTTTTGAAATTTACACCAAGGTCAGCCGAGTTAACAAGGTCAACACCCGATTCAGTTGCCGTATTTTTCTCTTCTAAGAGAACTTTGTTAAATGAACGGTAATGCCAAGCATTATGCTCCTCATAGTCGATCCATGGGCGGTGCGCGATACCGAACTCTACACCGGTGTAAGGGAGAACTTCATCCAAATAGAGATATGCGTATTTCACAAATGCTTCTGCATATCCTTCATTCGTATCTTCAGCTGAATCATTAGACAACTCTTTCGTAGCATCCAATGTTACGCGCCAGTAGTCTTTATCGTTGAAAAACCCTTTTACTTGTACATAGTTACGGCGAAGTTCGAAACCAGTTGAATTACCGTATGTATTGCTTAATTGTGAATCAGCTGGTTTAGCAGAGGTCAAACCGAAATAGTGGGTACCGCTGAATTCAAGCGTTTTTGCTTTAGATTTAACGTTTACGTATTTAGACATTTTGTCTTGGTATTCAGAACTTTTTGATTCGACTTCACGAAGCTGCATATCAACTTCTTTCGCACTTACGAAATCGCCCATCTCCACACGGCCTTCGCCCGGAGTTGTATAAACTTGTCCTGTTTTAGGATCACTGTAGAGGGTCAAAGCATCTGCTGATGCAACGCCACTGATCATCGCCGCAGCAAGGGCTGATAATGCAACTTTTTTCATAAGAATCACTCCTGTTTTTTAATAGTGTCATTGTAGAAAAAATAGATTACGCTAATGTTACATTGCAGAATGATTACGATAAGGAAAATGGATATAAAACGCTTGTCTCAACGCATACGCAAGGAAAGACAAGCAAAAACTTAAGGAATTGAAGAAGGAGAAAGAAACGTTGGGTCTGTTAGGACACCTCTAAAGACATCTAAATGTTTTTAGAGGTATCCACCCCGAAGGGTGAAGGGGAAATTATTTAGTCTCTGCCCAGTATTGGCGAACAAGGTTTGTTGTTTCAACCGGAAGAGGGATATAACCGAGTTTTTGCGCCGCTGCATCCCCGTTACGGAACGAATGATCAAAAAATTTGATCGTTTCTTGATTGATATCAGCCGTTTCACGCGGCATAAGGATATACGTTGCCGCAACGATCGGATAGGTAGAATCCCCTTTTTCTGCTACGAGTGAGCCGTAAAAGTGATCTTTTTTCGTCCATGATGCTTGTTTAATCGCATTTTGGAAGTTTTGTTGACGTGCCGTTACCCATTTACCGCTTGCGGTTTGCAAGGTAGCGGCAGAGAGGTTGTTTTTCTCTTTGTAGGCGTTTTCAATATAACCGATAGAATATGGAGTTTGTTTAACGATATTTGTTACACCCTCATTCCCTTTTCCGCCGACACCGGTTGCCCAACCGATCGCTTTACCGGTTCCGAATTTGCTTTTCCACATTGGTGAAACATTGCTCAAATAATCGGTAAAGACGTGAGTCGTTCCTGATCCGTCAGAGCGGTGAGCCACGATGATTTTTTGCGCCGGAAGATTAAGTCCTGCATTGTCTGCAACGATTTTAGGATCGTTCCACATTGTAATCGTTCCTGCAAAGATCTCAGCAACAACACTGTTTTTAAGTTTCAACGCTTCATCTTTAACGCCTGGGATATTATGCGCTACGGCGATTGAACCGAAAACTGCCGGGAATTGAAGAAGTTTTGCTTTGTCCAACTCTTTAGGAGTCAAAGGGGCATCAGTCGCACCGAAATGCACGATACGCTCTGAAATTTGTTTGATACCGCCGCCTGAACCGATAGATTGATAGTTGACACGTGTTTTAGTCGCTTTTTGGTAGTTATACGCCCAGTCATAATAACATGGAGCCGGGAACGTTGCACCCGCGCCGTTGATTTTATCCGCAGCGATCATAGACGTTGCAGCGATTGCAGCGATCACTAAACCTTTTGTAGCATTCTTTAGCATTTTGGGATCCTTTTGGAATTTTTGATGACGGTATTGTAAAAGGCTCCGGTAACGATATGATTACAAAGGGTGATACGTCTTTGTAATCTGACGGTTATAAACCATTGGTATAATCGCGCACCATCATTTAATCAAAGGCACATCAATGCTACCACGCTATGAAAACAAACTTAATGAAATTCGCGGGATGATTTCACTTATGCTTTCTCAAATCATCCAATCCAGCGAAGAGACGCTCAAAGCATTTGAAACGGATAATGCGGAGCTCTACGAAACATCACGCACCTATATCAAAAACATCCAAGTGGATGCAAACAAAATCGATAACGAAATCATCAAAACGTTTGCCCTGTTTGGTCCCGAAGCGGATGAATTACGGCTGTTAGTTGCGTATTTGAAAATGACCAACGAGATTGACCGTATCGGCGACGGTCTCAAAAAATACAGTAAACGTCTCCATGACCATTGCCAAGGGGGATGCGATATGAGCGTCCTAAGCAATGCGATCATTCAACTTCACAAAACGACGATCAATGCGTTACAATACATCATTGGATGCTTGAATTCGATTGAAACATGTGACGCAGATGATGTTTACCGCAAAGTAATGGTTGAAGAGTCCAAAAATGACGACCTTTTTTCTATTATGGAGAAAGAACTTCTGACTCTGATTATCGATGCGAATGAACTCGCTGTCGAATATGTTAAGGTTTTAGGTACATTGCGCAAATTAGAGCGTATCGGTGACCGTACCGTCAATATTGCCTCATTGATGCTCTATGCACAAAAAGGCGGCGAGTTAAAATTACATAATTAGTGCGAAAAACGTACTTAGACCTGCGGAAAAAGGAATCAGTCGTGAATACGTTGATACTGATTGTCGAAGATGAACAAGATATCTTGGAACTCATGGAGTACCATTTAGGGAAAGAGGGATTTGAGACTATCGGCTTTCTTAATACCAAACACGTCGTTGATGCGCTTGAAGAGGAGAAAGTCGATCTGATTTTAATGGATCGCAATCTCCCGGGTGCGGAGGGATCTGAGTTTGTCGAGTCACTCCGTAAACGCGGTATCCAAACCCCTGTTATTTTTGTAAGCGCGAAACATAAAGACGAAGAGATCGAGCAAGGGTTTGAGCGCGGAGGCGATGATTATATCACCAAGCCTTTTAGCATGAAAGAGTTAATTTTACGGGTTAAAGCGGTATTGCGCCGTACGAAAAAACTCTCTTCTGAGGGGAATATCACCCACCGCGATATCGCTCTGAACCTCGCAGCACGTACCGTGTTTATTGAAGGGACTCCTGTCGATTTGACTAAACTTGAATTTGATCTTCTTCATGCCCTCATTGTCAACGAAAATGTCGTTTTGGAGCGTGATTACCTCCTTGAACATGTTTGGGGGAGCGATGATGTCTACCAAGACCGTACCGTCAACGTTGCTATCAATCGGCTCAAAGAAAAAATCGATCCTGACAAGTCCAAAGAGTATATAAAAACAGTACGGGGAGTCGGTTACACACTGTGTTAAGAATCCATCAACTTTTCTTTCTTAATGTTTTAGGGCTCTTTATCGCCGCACTTTCCATTGCCTCTTTGATCAGCTATTTCACCCTCAAATCGATGATTATTCATGACAGTGAAAATCGGCTGATCGAAAATATCAATCTGCTAGAACCTCTTCTCGTTACAACGAATGATTTTGACCGTTTTGTTGCGCAAGCATCCGGAAAAACCTTTCTTAGGGTCACTGTGATCGCTGAAAACGGAGATGTACTCGCCGAAAGTGATGCGGACAAAGCGTCCATGGAAAACCACTCCGGACGCGTTGAGGTGATGCATGCCATGACACAGCCTTACGGCGTAGCTATCCGCTATTCTAACACCGTCAAAACCGACTATATCTACGTTGCCCACAAAATAATTGCCCCTGACAAAACATTTTATATCCGTTTGGCAATGGGTCTTGATGGGGTAATGAACCATTTTTATGCGTTGTGGATACAGCTGGTCATTGCCTTTAGCGTGTTAGTCGTTATTGCCCTCATTATTGCCTATAACATCTCTAAAAAAACCCGTTATGATATCCTCCAGATCACCCGATACCTCGATGAAGTATCCGCTAAAAACTACCGAGCCGTTCTCAAGCCCGAGTACTTCCGCGAATTTTTGCAAATCTCCATCATGCTTAAAAATTTGGTTAAAAAGCTCCATAACCGCGACAAACAAAAACGGAAACACACCGCTAAGCTCCGTCTTATTAATAAACAACAAAACGATATCCTCTCTGCCATCAGCCATGAGTTCAAAAATCCGATTGCCGCTATTATGGGTTATGCCGAAACCCTCCATGATGATCTAAACATCGATCCGAAAATTCGTGAAAAGTTTTTGGATAAAATCCTCTCTAACACCCATCGCGTCACACTGATGCTCGATCGCCTTGCCCTCTCGGTGAAGTTGGAGAATAATGATCTCTCCATCAAACCCTCAATCTTTGATATTGCAGACGTTTGCACAGAGTCGATCTCCATACTGCAGGCTAAATACCCCGCTCGCATCCTCCATTTCACAGGGGGGACAAAAACGGTATTTGCCGATAAGACGATGATCGAACTTATCGTCACGAATCTCGTCGATAACGCTCTCAAATATTCCGAAGAAGATGTCACCCTAACCCTTAGCGATACTGAACTCTCAGTGACAGACAAAGGGATCGGGATCGCCCCATCCGAGCTCGATAAAATAACCTCTAAATTTTACCGTGTCCAAAAAAACCGCTGGGATAACTCTATGGGGCTAGGACTCTCTATCGTCAGCTACATTCTCAAACTTCACGATTCTGAGCTTCGGATTAAAAGTACATTGGGGATCGGATCAACGTTCAGCTTCTCGCTTGAGAATCTGATCCAAAAAAAGGGTACTCTAAAAAAATGATACCTATCCCTCTATCCTTGATGCGGCTCATAGAACATCTCGAGCGCAATGGGATAAAGTCAATTTTTGTTGGGGGGTTTGTCCGTGATCATTTCTCGGGACACACAACCTCTGATTTGGATATTGAACTCTACGGTGTTTCCTCACTAGAACAACTCGAAGCACTTCTGGCACCTTTTGGGAAAATAGGGCTTTATGGGAAAAGTTTTGGGGTAATCAAACTCTCATTTGCAGGATATTCGATCGATTTTTCACCCCCTCGTACTGAGTCCAAAGCGGGGTTTGGACACAAAGGGTTTGAGATGGCATGGTTTAGTGATCTGAGTTTCACCGATGCTGCCCGCCGCCGCGATTTCACTATCAATGCCATCGGTTATGATCCCCTTGCCCAAACCCTGCTCGATCCTTACGGAGGAGTTGAAGATTTAAAACATAAACAGCTCAAATGTGTTGATCCCCAAACCTTTATCGATGATCCGCTACGACTATTGCGTGCCGTGCAGTTTGCCGCCCGCTTTGAGCTAACATGTGATGAAACTCTGTTAGCCCTGTGCCGCGATATGATTGCAAAAGGCTCACTCCAAGAACTCCCCAAAGAGCGAATATTCGAAGAGTTCAAAAAACTCCTCCTCCAAAGCGTCCACCCCTCAATCGGAATGGAACTACTCCGTGAAATGGGGGGATTGGATTTTTTTGCCCCCCTCGACAAACTCGATACTACCCCGCAAGAAGCTGACTCACACCCTGAAGGCTCGGTTTGGAACCATACCCTTATGGCACTCGATACAATGGCGACACTGCGCAGCGGTCAATGGAGAGATGATATAGTCTTAATGTTAGCGATGTTATTGCATGATATCGGTAAACCCAATACCACTATTATCACTTCAGATGGGAGCCTGAATGCCCCAAAACATGCTGAAGAGGGGGTCGAGCTTGCTCGAAACTGGCTCTATCGGATTACCGAGGACAAAGATCTCATCGAGCATATTCTCCCCCTTATCCGTTACCACGGGTGGCCACGCAAACTCTACCGCGCACACGCCAACGACAGTGAGATTCTCCATCTAAGCACCCATGTATCTATTAGCGATCTTATTTTGGTTGCGCAAGCCGATTTTTTCGGACGCTCTTTCAAGGGCGATACGCCGAAATCTTTCGAAGCGGGAGAATGGCTCCGTGAGCGTGCATCTGCTTTGGGAGTGCTCCACAATCCACTGCCCCCGCTGCTAATGGGACGTGATTTGATTGCACTGGGTTTACATCCCTCAGAGAAGTTCAAATCGATTTTAGATAAAGCGTATAACGCTCAACTGAATCAAGAGTTTTCCACCCATGAGGGGGCATTAGCGTGGCTCGTAACTTATCTGTAATCATCATGTAATAAAATTCCCCACTATTTTAAGGCAAGGCTTGGCATGATTGATAAAATCTTCTTAAACATGACCCGCACCAGTGCATTGTTGATCCTTTTCATCGTTGCATGGATTTTTGTGGTTCTCTTTAATGAGTCGACCGAAGCGATGCAGGCGTTTGGACTCGATTTCATCACCAAAGACGAATGGGCGCCGAACCTCGACAAATTCGGTGCCTATGCGGCGATCTTCGGCTCTGTCGCTTCTACTTTTTTAGCGATGCTTTTAGCAATTCCCATTGCCATCGGTGTCGCCATTTTCTTAAGCGAAATCGCCCATGATAAAATCAAAGGGTTCTTCGGTGTCAGCGTTGAACTCCTCGCAGCAATCCCTTCAGTCATCTACGGAATGTGGGGGCTCTTTTTCTTCGTCCCTATCTTACGCGATATCTTTGGCGGAATGGGGATCGGTCTCCTCGCGGCCGGGATCGTCTTGGCCATTATGATTTTGCCGTTTATGGCGGCGGTTACCCGTGATGCGATGAACACTACCCCCGATATCCTCAAAGAATCGGCCTATGCCCTAGGGGGGACTCAATGGGACGTTATCAAAGACGTTATCATCCCTTACGCCAAAGCGGGGATTATCGGCTCACTCATTTTGGCACTCGGACGGGCAATCGGTGAGACGATGGCGGTCACCTTCGTTATGGGGAATGTTCACCACACTCCAAACTCGATTATGGATCCGACTACCTCGATTCCGGTAACCCTTGCCAACGAGTTTACCGAAGCGGACAGCTCCCTTTATTTCTCCAGCCTTTTTGGATTAGCCCTTACCTTGCTCATTATGAGCTTCGTCGTTATCGCTATCGCAAAATTCTACTTTTTACGTAAAGTGAGAAAAGCCTAATGACTGCCGTTCAAAAACGTATATTGATCAATAAACTGGCCCTTGGGTTCTCCACCTTTAGCGCCGTCATCGCGTTAGGATTTTTGTTTTGGATCCTCGGAGTCTTAATGATGAAAGGGATCGATGCCCTTAACTGGAATATCTTCATCTACGAGGGCTCACCTCCCGGATACGAAGATAGCGGTCTCAAACACGCCCTTATCGGCCAGCTGATCCTGGTGGGTCTTGCTACCCTCATCGGGGTTCCGTTGGGGATTATGGCGGGAACCTATTTGAGCGAATACGGTAAAAATTCAAAACTCGCCCATACCATTCGGGATATCAGTGACATCATGATGTCGGCACCCTCTATCGTTATCGGAGCGTTTGTTTACGCCATTATCGTTATGCCGATGGGGCACTTTAGTGCATGGGCCGGTGCCATCGCATTGGCAATCATTATGATCCCGATCATCTTGCGAACTACCGACGATATGCTCCAACTGGTACCGGGTACACTGCGCGAAGCAGCATTCGCTCTAGGGGCACCCAAGTATAAAGTAATCATAGATGTCGTCTATCGCGGTGCGAAAGCAGGGATTTTGACGGGAGTACTTCTCGGTGTTGCACGCGTTGCGGGAGAGACGGCACCGCTACTCTTTACCTCGTTTAACGATAACTTTTTCACGACCGATCTAAACGCGGCGATGCCTTCGCTCACGGTAACGATGTTTAACTATGCGATCAGTCCGTACGATGATTGGCAGCAACTCGGATGGGCAGCCGCTTTCATCCTCTCAATGTTTATTTTAGGTCTCAATATTGTGGGACGACTTATTTTATTAGCCGGCAAAAGGAAATAACGTTATGGCAAGTATTATCGATATCAAAGAAGAGTGCGCGCTTCAAGTTCGCAATTTTGACTTTACCTATAAAGGGGCTCCGGCACCGAGTTTGAAAAAAGTGACGATGCCTATTGCAAAACATGCCGTTACTGCCCTTATCGGCCCCTCCGGATGCGGTAAAACAACATTACTCCGTGCCTTTAACCGTATGCATGATCTTTATCCGGGGAACAAATACGAAGGTGAAATTGAATTTGAGGGACGCAATATCCTTGACCCTAAAGAGGACTTGATTCACCTTCGGACAAAAATCGGGATGATTTTCCAAAAACCGACCGCATTTCCTATGTCTATCTTCGATAACGTCGCCTACGGTATGCGTCTTCAAGGGATAAAAAATAAAACGGAACTGAACGATCGTGTTGAAAAAGCACTTCAAGATGCCGCACTTTGGAAAGAGGTAAGCGATCGACTTAAAAATGATGCAAACGGTCTCTCAGGGGGTCAGCAACAGCGTTTGTGTATTGCTCGTGCCATCGCGGTAGAGCCTGAAGTATTGCTTTTTGATGAACCGACATCCGCACTTGATCCGATCTCGACGCAGGGGATTGAAAAATTGGTCATCGAGCTCAAAGAGCGTGTCAGTATCATCATCGTCACCCATAATATGCAACAAGCAGCGCGTGTCAGCGATTACACCGGATTTATGTATTTGGGAGATTTGATTGAGTTGGGACATACCGAAGAGCTCTTCGTTACCCCGAAAGAAAAACTCACCCAAGAGTATATCACCGGTAAATTCGGTTGATACTGCATTACGTTTAAACGCCCTCTTTCTTTCTATAGTGTTTTGTGCTATTATTGAAAACAATGTAAACTATTTTCTTACAAAGAAGAGGGCAAAAAATGGGTACTGATGAGCTTCTATTCGCCCCTGAAGAAGAAGAGCAATTATCCGAAGCACCATGGAAGGTTTTGATCGTCGATGACGACAGAGAAGTGCACTCTTTCACGAGATTGGCACTTCACGATTTTACCTTTGAACGTAAACCTATTCACTTTATCTCCGCCTACAGTGCTGCCGAAGCAACTGAAATTCTCAAAGAGCATGATGATATCGCTATCATTTTGCTCGATGTTGTCATGGAGAGCGAAACGGCCGGATTGGATCTTGTTGAAACCATTCGCTATCACCTCGATAATACCACCATACGGATCATAATCCGAACAGGACAGCCCGGAATTGCACCGGAGCGATACGTCATCGACCATTATGACATCAATGACTACAAAGAGAAAACCGAACTTACTACCGATAGGCTCTATACCACTATCCGAAGCGCTCTCTCACAATACAAACAGATTGTTGAGCTCCTCAATAAGAAAAATGAAATTTATGCTACCTTGATCACGGACACTCTGACCGGACTTGGCAATCGCGTCAAGCTCAATTATGATCTTGATACCGAAATGCCGATGTCACTCGTTTTATTGAATATCGACGCATTCAGCATGATTAATGATGTGTACGGATTTGAAGTCGGGGATCAGATGCTATTGCAGTTTGGCAAAATTTTACGGGAATCCTCCTGCACTGAATGTACTATTTACCGTCTTGAGGCCGATATTTTTGCCATATTAACGTCCCAAAAAGAGATACAAGACATCCAAAAAGAGGTTCTTAGGATCCAAAGTGCGATTACCAAACATTTATTCCTCATTAATGGTATCGACCACAGGGTCAATGTTACTATGGGAGTTGTCGAGCACGAAATCGGAAATATGATCCAAAAAGCTGAAATTGCACTTCGTGAAGCCCGAAAAATGAGCCGGAACCGCGTACAGGTTTATTCAGATAATCTGGCGGTCATCAAACAGATCAAAGAAAATACAAAATGGACGAAATGGCTCAAAGATGCCCTTGACAATAACAAGTTAATTGCCTATTACCAGCCGATTGTTGATTGCGGAAGCGGTGAAATCGTGAAATACGAAGCACTTGTTCGGCTTGAGCACGACGGGGTAATCTATACCCCTTTTCATTTTCTAAGTACTGCCAGATATGCCGGACTTTTATACCAAATAACGCAGCGGGTGTTTGAACAAGCCTGCGCACGCTTCAGTACCACTGCTCTCGATTTTTCAGTCAATATTACCGATCAAGATCTCATCGAGCACGGCTTTATAGAATTTATCGAACAGACACGGAAACACTACGGGATTGAAAGCGGCAGGATTTATTTTGAAATTCTCGAAGACAGCAGTATTTTGACCAATCCGATTGCCGAAAAACATCTCAACGAACTCATAACCTTAGGGTATCGCCTGTGTTTGGACGATTTTGGCGTTCAGTGTTCGAATTTTGCCCAACTCGGGAATCTGGACCTTGATATTGTTAAAATTGACGGAATCTATATTAAAGATATTGATGTGAATAAAAAATCTCGAATCGTAACCGAATCAATCCTCTTTTTTACCCATAAAATAGGGGTAAAAACCGTTGCGGAATTTGTCCACAGCGCTCAGGTTTACGATATAGTCAAGGCAATGGGTATCGATTATGCGCAAGGGTATTTTTTAGGTGAACCCAAACCTGATCTGATTTAATCATAATGAAAAAGGTTTGTATTACCGCTTTTTTTTCCCTTTTTTATACCGTCTCTTTGCTCGCCGTTTCAGAAGAGAGCATCAAAGCAGCCTATCTAGAGCGTTTTACGATGTTTATCCAATGGCCAAAACCGGTTGATACTTATAATGTCTGCATCTATGATGACAGCACCTTTGCAAAAGCGCTCCAAAAAAGTTATTCATCCCGCCTTTTTAATAACCATCCGCTAAAAGTCATCACTCTCAATGCCGGAGATCCCTCAGAAGAGATGATGAAGTGCCATATCCTCTATTTTCGAGGTTCAAAACCCCACCAAAACGAGAATTTATTGAGTAATTTACGTAAAAATAATGTTTTATTGATTAGTGATGACGATGACGATGCAAGACGGGGAGCTATGATCGGATTTTATCTGGATAACAACATGTTTCGGTTTGTTATCAATCAACGCAACCTCGAAAATGCCAATTTAACCGTAAGCTACAAGCTTCTTAATTTTGCTACGGTTATTGAACCGACGGGGGGATCAAAATGAGATTACATAACCATTCCATCACCTCACAAATGATTTTTTTACTGATTATTACCAGTCTTTTCATCATTATTTTCGGAATGTTATTTCAGCTTTGGTACAGTATTAATCATGAAAAGCGTACCTATATCCATGAGAGCCAATTGGAGGCCACTTTAATCGTCGATTTGATTACCGCCCCTTTGGCATTTTTTGATCTTCAGGGGATCAATGCCAATATGCACCGCTTGCATAAAAACAAAGATATTCTTATGTCGGTTGTCTACAGCCCTGATCACACCTCTTTGACTTCGTTTAACCCCGAAAACCGACCGCTTCCAAACGATATCTTCCCTTTGGGAACACGGTTTGAAAACCCAAGTTCGTTTCCGTGGATGCTGGGGAGTTTGAAGACCACCCTTGAGATTAAACAAAACAATCAACTTTTGGGTTACCTCTATATCGAGAGAGAAACGGATCGTATTACCTCGTTTATTGTGGATCTATTAACTGCCGTCACTATTTTTTCGATCGGCTTAATCCTTTTTGTCTATGTGGTGTCACGTATACTAAGCAAAAAAATTCTTCAACCGATACTCACGTTGACTGAAACAGCCAAAGAGGTAGCGGAAAACAACAACTATTCGCTTCGTGTTACCCATAATAATCAAGATGAAATCGCTTATTTGTATAATGCTTTTAACCATCTCTTAAGCGAAACCGAATCGCTGACGTCCCATTTGGAATCACGGGTTGCAGCACGGACTCAAGAGCTTCAAGACTCTCTTGAAACACTAAAAAAAGCACAACTTCAACTGGTAGAATCTGAAAAAATGGCAGCACTCGGAAATCTTGTCAGCGGTGTAGCCCATGAAGTCAATACGCCTCTTGGCAATGCGATTACGGGCGGCTCCATTATTGTCAGAGAAACACAACAGCTCCTTCGGCAAATGGAAGAGGGGACGCTCAAAAAATCATTTATGGAACAAAAGCTTACGGTATTAAATGAAACCTCCCACTTACTTCTTAAAAGCATTAATCATGCTGCGAATCTCATTCGCAGTTTTAAACGTATTTCCGTTGATCAAAGCGTGGAAGATAAGCAGGAATTCAACCTCTATGAATATCTTGAAGAGATTCTTCTCACATTCCATAACAAACTAAAAAAAATACCGGTAACCGTAAATTTAGAGGGGGATCATGCTCTTATAATCAAGTCCTACCCCGGCGTATACGCTCAAATCATCAGCAACTTTATCCAGAACTCTTTGCTTCACGGCTTTAACGAATCCACACAAAACGCTACTATCACGATCCATTTCGAAGCGGATAAACACCATCTTGTTTTAACGTATACCGATAACGGGGTCGGTATGGATGAAAAAATCAAAAAGATCGCTTTTGAGCCGTTTACCACTACCAAACGAAATGCCGGAGGAACCGGATTAGGACTCAATATCGTCTATAATCTTATTACCCAAAAACTCTTGGGTGAAATTACAATCGACACCGAGCGTCAAACAGGGGTAAAATTTACGCTCACCCTTCCCATTAATCTCCCCGATTCAACCAAAGATTTTATTTCTTAAATATCTTTAAGTTAAGAGTGTTATTATTGTCTTATTTTATAAATGGAGTCCTCCATGAAAAATGTTTTTTTAGCAACAGTACTTTCATGTTCCCTTCTTCAGGCTGATGATTCCTCTGATTTGTCTCCCCTTTCTCTCGAGGATCTCCTTAATATTCAAGTCACAAGCACCTCACGGCGTGATGAAAGCCAGCATTTGGCACCGGGGGTTATTACCGTTGTGACGTCTCAAGAAATCCATCAATACGGAGCAAGACATTTACGGGATGTCATTGACCGCCTTGTAGGTACACAGGTTCTGAGCTCCCATCAACGCCCACATAACAAAACTTCCATTAGAGCGATGAACGGAGCACATCAAGACGGATCGGTCGTCGTTCTTCTCAATGGGCGTCCGATACATGATGGGACGGACGGCGGATTTAACTTCGATATATATCTTGGCTTTCCTTTGGAAATGGTTGACCATATAGAGGTGATTCGCGGCCCCGGTTCCGTCATTTACGGCACTAATGCAATGGCGGGAGTCATAAATATCATTACCAAAGATGCGCAAAAGTCGATCAATGAAACCCGCGTCGATATCGGAGCGGGAAGTTTCAATCGTACTCAGCTTCAGCTCACCACACTAGTGGGGGGTACCGACTACAGTCTGAACATCGGGGTCAACGCTATTCGTGCCAACGGCGATAGCATTAGCAATGTCATTGATAAAGACAATATAGCAGGAACCTATGAGTCGGGCGAAGATAGTGATAATGTGGTCATAAACGGCAAGTACAAAGGGGTAACCCTGAATGCAATGGTGATGAATAATGATGCCGATAGCGGTGGTTCTTCCTTTCAACTCCCCTCATCACTGATGAAAAAGAAAAGAAGTTATCTCGATGTCGGATATCTCTACGACATTACGAGCGGATGGGATGTCTCCTTCAACTATACCGTTAATTTGGGCGAATTCGATTGGCAGATCAGCGAAGCGGGCGGGCGTAATCACTATAAAGACCGCTACGATATGGCAGAAGTGATCGTTCGAGGCAATGTCGCCACCGATCTTAACATCCTCTTCGGTGCCAACTCTTCAAATTATGAAACAGAATTCAAAACGGGATTTCCCTATTCCGAAATGAGTAGCAAAAGCACCTACGCTCAAATCGATTATATGCTCTCCCCGAAACAAAAAGTTATTGCCGGAATTCAACTGAATAAGCCTGAGGATACCCAGAGTGATCTCTCTAGAAGAGCCGGATTTATTCAGGGATTCGGAGATAACTGGTGGCTTAAACTCCTCTACAGCGAAGCATATCGTTCACCGAACCTTCAAGAAGCAAAAATCAATGCACCGACACTTTTAGGCAATTCTTCACTTGATCCGGAGAAAGTGGAAACCTATGACGCGCAGCTCATCTACCAAACATCAAAATACTACTTTTCAGTCGCCCTATATGATTCCATGCTTAAAAATTTGATTGTAAGAGTTCCGTATTCACCCGGTCGCTCAACGTTTGACAATCAGGGATACGTACGCTTTCAGGGGATAGAGGCAGAAGCTAGAATTGAGCTGAATGAAGATTTCACCGCTTTAGGCAATTTCAGCTATCAGATTAACAAAACAAACAGCGGAGTAGAAGAGAGCACCTTTGCCCCTAACATTATGGCAAAAGCAGGCGCTTCCTACGGGGGGATCTACGGAATGAATATCGCTCTCTTTAACAGCTATATCGGCACATCAACCGATTTAACGGAGACCAACGGTGCCGTAGAAAGAAACCATAAAGCCGATCCCTATAATCTTTTAACGGCCAATATATCGATTGATACAGGAAAAATATGGGGTATTGGAAAAGCGAACCGCTCTTTGCTCTCTCTGTATCTGGATAATATTTTGGACGAAGAGGTCTATACCCCTAATCTCAATTACACCAACGGAAGCGATACGATCCCTCATCACTGGGGACGCAGTGCTAATCTCACCTACACCTATAAATTCTGATCTTACGGTGGGAGGGTATCTCCCCTCCCAAAATTAGCCGTTTATTTCTCTTCTACCATTTTTTCGCTGTCGATCTCAACAACGGTATGGACGTTTCCGCGTGGATAATAGTCGGCAACGACTTTTAAGCGCTTAGGAGCGATTTTTGTCTCGAAGGTTGAATAGATCTCGTTTGCACTGTTTTCGTGCGAAATATGGCGGTTTCTGAACGAATTAATGTACAGTTTGATTGCTTTGAGTTCAGCCACCCATTTATCCGGCGTGTATTCGACGTAAATGGTCGCAAAATCGGGATATCCGCTACGCGGACACAAACATGTAAATTCCGGTAAGGTTACCTTGATCACATAATCACGTTCGTGTTGATTGGGCCAAATTTCAAAATCTTTTTCAATATTAAAATTTTCTACAATTTGTTCTCCGTATTTCATACTCATCCTTATAATTGGTCTTGTTTCAAAATTTTACCCAGATAATTTCCCTGTCGGTAATTAATTTTAAGGGATTGGCAAAGCTGATCGGTATAGGAGTCTTCTATCATCGAGATCCACGTTTTTGCTCCGCATAGATGCGCACTCAGATTTAGCCCCTGTATGATATTTTGGTACCCTGCTTTTTTGATATTACGGCTGTAAAGGGTATCGAAACGGACAACATCCACTTCTAACTCCTTGAGATACAGAAGCGTCGTGTGATAACCGCCCAAACGATCCAACCCTATTTTGTATCCCGCTTTTCGATAATGGGCAATTTGATGAGCAAAGCGCTCCAACTGGTGACAATACTCTTTCTCTTCAAATAATAGAGTGATCTTGTGACGCGCAAGGGGATAGCGTTCAAATAGCGTAAGGGCGTGTTCAAAAAAATGGGGGTTGCGAAGCGTAACCGAAGAGATAGTCAATACAAAATGCCTATTTTGGTTGTCACACATCCCCCCTACCATTTCGAGAACATCGCCCTCAAGGATACGCATTTTATTGAGTCGATTCAAAACAGGGATATATTGGCTTTGATGAATAAACCTATTGTGCGAATCAATCAGTTTGACTGTGGTATCGAAAATGGTATATTCATCACAACATACAGGCCAGAATCCGACTGAAAACTGTTTTTCTTCTAACGCTTCGAGTATCTCCTGTTCAAGCTCATTAATAGAATAATATTCCTCTTTTTCCACACCGATTCGGTTATTATGAAGCTCATACAAACGGCTAGTTAAGAGTTCTATATCATCTGAGAGGCGAGAATCAACCATAACCGCTTCCAACCGTATTTCAATCTCGTTATCGACATAATTTTGATATTTGCTCAAAAAAAGTTCAAGAAGGATACGGTATTTCTCTTTTTCTCCCGCTAGTAAAAGTAAAAAGTCTCCCCCTTTATACCGTCCGATAGGGAGTTTATCGATCCCTTTTTCACGGAAAAAATGATCTAATTTCAAAACCGTGCTTTTGAGGGCTCTGTCACCGTTTTTAATTCCGTAACGCTCATTAATGGACCATAAATTTTCAACGTTTATCATCATAATCGTCTGGGTGTTTTTTCGAAGTGCTTTGGCCGCTAACTTGAAAAAATAGTCTTGGGTAAAAGTGTGGGTTATTGAATCGGTGATATTCTCGTGGGAACTTTGATAAATAAGATAAAAAATAAAATAGACCATTATCCCCAACAGTGCTATTGATAATATCAATAATGAGGCAAACGTCGTATATTTCTGCGTAAGAAGGGCAAAGAGGGTAACCGAACTGAGAAAGAAGATAGGTAATCCCATCCGCAATGCTAAAGCAAAGCGGTGTTCCCTCTCTTTTTGCTCAGTATAGGTCATAAAAATTATATATCCAAATGCTTGACGTCTTTAGCATGCGTTTCGATATAGTTACGGCGCGGCTCGACGTCATCACCCATAAAGAGATTGAACGAATCACCCGCGGATTCAAAATCATCAATGGTAATGCGGAGCAATACACGGTTTTCAGGAGTCATTGTTGTTTCCCAAAGCTGTTCAGGATTCATCTCCCCGAGACCTTTGTAGCGTTGGATGTAAGAGCCTTTCTTCGCATAATCGGTGATTTGGGTCAGTAACTCCAATAAATCACCCTTCAACGGCAAGTTCCAATCTTGAATTTTTTGGAAAATGTAATTGGCTTCAGCAAAATGAGGAGAAGCAAAAAGTTCATCATTGATATGCAACTCTTCCAATCCCTCTTTAGTTTGAACGAAGAGGTGCATATCTTCATCACTCACACTTTTAGAGAGGATGTTATTGCCTTGAGCCGTTAAGAATGTTTCGACTTTGGTATACATCTCTTTAAGCGGCAATGCAATCAAATCCGGATTTTCAATGAAATAACGGATCAATTCAACGAGTGCATAACGACGCTCTAACGCATCGAGGGTACTGCGGTAATGGTCAACCATTTTGAAGAAAGAGACAAGGTCGTTAACACCTACATTTAACTCTTCTGATTCTAACGCTTCGATACCGTTTTCGATCAAGAAGGCATTCATAACGCGGTCATCTTTAAAGTAAATCTCTTTTTTCCCTTTTTTATAGCGATACAATGGAGGCTGTGCCAAATAAAGGTAGCCGTTTTCAACGATTTTCGGCAAATAACGGAAGAAGAAGGTCAATAACAATGTTTGAATATGGCTACCGTCGACGTCGGCATCGGTCATGATGATGATCTTGTGGTAACGGAGTTTATCTTCGTTAAACTCTTCACCGATTCCGCAGCCGAGCGCGGTGATCATGTTTGTGATCTCTTCGGATTTTAGAATTTTATCGAGACGTGCTTTTTCAACGTTAAGAATTTTACCTTTGAGCGGCAAAATCGCTTGGAAAACGCGGTCACGTCCTTGTTTAGCCGAACCGCCCGCAGAGTCCCCTTCCACCAGATAAAGTTCGCTGATTGCAGGGTCTTTGCTTTGACAGTCTGCCAATTTACCCGGCAAGGTTCCCACCGTCATAGCATCTTTACGACGGGTGAGTTCGCGCGCTTTTTTAGCCGCTTCGCGTCCGCGTGCCGCCATAAGAGCTTTTTGGATGATGGCTTTGGCTTGAATCGGGTTCTCTTCGAAATATTTGGTCAGTTTTTCGTAGGTTACTTTTTGAACCAACGGTCGAACATAGGTATTTCCGAGTTTCCCTTTGGTTTGACCCTCAAACTGCGGTTCCGGTACACGAACGGAGACAACACAGATAAGACCCTCAGAGACATCTTCACCCGATAATGGGATATCTTTCTCTTTAGCGTTACCGTTTTGTTTGTTATAGTTGGAGATAACACGGGTAAGTCCCGCACGGAAACCGGCTTCGTGAGTACCGCCGTTAGGGGTATTGATGTTATTGACAAACGTGAACATTTTTTCGTCATAACTGTCGTTATACATCACGGCGATATCCATCTCGATATCTTCGATTTTTTCACTGAATGCAAACGGAGAGGCTACAACTACTTTTTTATTCACATCGGTAACGAATTGGCTGATACCGCCCTCGAAGTGATAGGTATTGCTGGCGCCGTTACGGTCATCTTTGAAAACGATGGTAATACGCGGATTGAGATACGCGAGCTCGCGGAAACGTTTTGCCAAATAGTCGTAATCGAAGATAATGGTTTCAGTAAAGATGGAAGGATCCGGAAAAAATTCGATTGTTGTTCCACGTTTACGGGTTGTTCCGGTAACCGCTAACGGCTCTTGAGGGATACCGCATTTGAAATTTTGTTCAAACGATTGACCCTCACGGAAAATAGTCATTTTCAAATCTGATGAGAGTGCATTAACAACCGATACCCCTACCCCGTGCAAACCGCCCGAGACTTTATAGGTATCTTTGTCAAACTTACCACCGGCATGCAATACGGTCAAAACAACCGTAGCCGCTGATATTCCCTCCGTCGGGTGCATATCGGTCGGAATACCGCGACCGTTATCGCTGACGACTGCAGTGCCGTTTTTAGTTAACGTTACCGTGATCGTATCACAATGCCCTGCCATCGCTTCATCGATAGAGTTATCAACGACTTCGTAGATTAGATGATGAAGCCCGCGATGACCGGTATCACCGATGTACATACCGGGTCGTTTTCGAACGGCTTCGAGACCTTTGAGGACTTTAATATTACTAGCACCGTAATTTTCCATAGTTGCTCCAGCTTTTAAGCGTGTTTAATGCTTTATTTTACCGTAGTGAAACTAAAAAATAGGTTTTATGAGGAATAACCCCTAAAAAGGGGAGAGAAAGAGAGAAAAAAAATAGATTAAATCACAATCGGCATTACGATAGTTTTAAAATTTTGATCTTTTAAAACAAACGGTTGATTCGATTCATTGGCTTCGAGGGTGAATTCAGTACTATTGACTTGAGATAAGAAATCCAAAATATAGCGGCTGTTAATCGCGAGAATAAACGGTGTTTCAAATCCGTTTTCTATTTCTACCGTTGTTTTTGCTTCGATATTGTCGTCACTCAAACTTTCAAATAAAATAGCATCATGTTGGAAAGTGAGTTTCAGATCATTGGAAATAGTCGTAATTTGCTTGATAGCGGTCACTATGACGCTTTTTGGAAGGGTTAGAACACGTTGAGCGTCTTTAGGGATAATTCGGCTGTAATCAGGGAATTTACCGTTAATGAGTTTAGTATAAAAAAGAGAGTCTTCGGATTTGATTATGAGATGGGTATTGTCATAATAAATTTCAATGTTATCGGTAAAAAGTTTTTGTATTTCGATAATCGCTTTTTTAGGGACAATGATGGAGAGTTCTGCATCATTCTGACTCTCTATGTGAACAAGAGCGAGACGTCTGGTATCGGTAGAAACAAAATTGATCTGATTGCTTTTAATATCGATCAATGCACCGTTAAGTTCAAATTTCGGATTATTGGTATCCGTTGCAGGAGTTATTTTTTTCAATGACTCAATCAAAAGATGTGAATTGATTGCAATGTTTGGTTTTCCATCTGTTGTCGGGAATGCTGGAAATTCTGAACTTTTATAGGTAGGGAGTTTAAAATTCGATCTTTTTTGTCGAATAAGGAGTGTATCTTTATCAAGAGTGAGTTCAACTTCTTCATCTTTGAGGATACGGATAATATCAAGAAGCTTTTTACCGTTTGCGGTAAGGGAACCGGGTTCTTCTACACTGAGTGAATTGGTTTGAATAGAGAGACCTATTTCATAATCAGTAGCTTTAGCGGTAAGGGTTCTGCCATCTGTTGAAAGTAGAATATGGGAAGTAATTTGTGATGTATCTTTTTTCTCTAAAAAAGGTTGAAGATGAAGAAGGATATTTTCCAAGACCGACTTGTCAATGGTGATTTTCATAAAAGACTCCTTTTATTATATAAAGCATTAATTATAATAGTTAGTAATAAGGGGGTGTGAATGGGTGAAAACACACCATTAACTCCCATCTCTCCTGCATTGGTGATGTGATGAACCGATTCTCTTTCATTCACATCTATTCACTTATGTACGAATTATAGCTTTTTTAAAAGGGCTTTACAAACCAAATAATTTATTCAGGCGTTGCAACTGAGACTTTATTGGAGAGTTCTTCTATTTTAACTCGGAAATCTTCATCGTTTTTCATTAACTCTTGAATTTTTTTCATGGTATGACTAACTGCCGTGTGATCTTTCATTCCGAAATATTGAGCGAGTTGAGGCATTGAATTCGGTGTTAGTGAACGTGAAAGATAGATAGCAATTCGGCGGGCGTAAACGATGTTGCTATTACGGCTTTTTGAACGGATTTCACTGGGTTTGATATTGAGCTCTTTCGCCACGGTTTCCATAATAAGGTCAGTGGTAATATTGCTCCGTTTTTCTGCCATTTGCTCTTTGAGGACGTTTCGGGCAAATTCGATCGTGATATCGACACCCATAAGTTGTGAATAGGCATTGAGTTTAGAGAGGATACCTTCGATTTCACGGGTGTTATTTTCGATAATCGTCGCGACGTAGTTGATCACTTCACGGTCGAGCTTGACACGGTTAATCTCACATTTTTTCTTAATGATTTCGATCTTCGTTTCGAGTTCGGGAGGTTGGATATCGGCAACAAGACCCGATTCAAAACGGCTTTTGAGCCGTTCTTCGAGTCCTCCGATTTTTTTAGGGGGTTTATCGGAGGTAATAATGATTTGCTTATTTTCATTACGAAGCGCATCAAAGGTGTGAAAGAACTCTTCTTGGATTTGATTTTTGTTGCTGAGAAATTGGATATCGTCGATGAGGAGCAAATCACATTTACGGTATTTGTCTTTGAACCGATCCATAGTGCGATTACTGAGATGGCGTGAAAAATCATTTAAAAATTGTTCTACTGAGGTATAAATAACCGTTTTTCCCTGTGCCAACATTACATTACCGACCGATTGCATCAGATGGGTTTTACCTAAACCGACACCTCCGTAGATAAAGAGGGGATTATAAACAACACCCGGCTTTTCGCTTACATTTTTAGCGGCGATAAACGCAAAATTATTGGAATCTCCTACAACAAAGTTTTGAAACGTATAAGAGGGATTCAGTAAAGAACCGCCGGAACGCTCTAAATTAGCAGGTACAGAAGCATTCTGAGTAGATGTAGGGATAGTTGAAGATTGGATCAAAATTGATACGGTAGGTTTGATATTGGTTTTAATTTCGAACAGATGAGCAATTTTATCGGCAAATTTAGTTCGAACCCAGTTGGCTATTAGAGCATTGGGGACACGAAAAATAGCCAAGTTACTTTTTGATTCAGCTTCATCATAGGTGAGTTGTTTGATGTAGCGTTGGTAGTCGATCTCATTGATCTCCCCTTTGAGTGCATTCAAAACCTGTTTACCGATCGAATTCATCTTTTCCCTTCGTGTGAATAGTGATGTGAATAATACCGATATTTGCCTATAATTAGGATCAAAGAAATGGTGAATATCTTTTATTCACCCATGTGAATAGGAAAAAAATGAATATTTTAGGTATCGATCCCGGAACTCGAAATTGCGGATATGCGATTGTGGCCATTGAGGGTCAAAAAATACGACTTATCGAAGCAGGACTTATTAAAATAAAAGCCGAAGCACTTCAATACCAAATTCCCCAAGTGGCAGAAGCAATCGAACAACTTTTCGCTGCCCATAAAATTGATGAAGTAGCCATGGAAGATATTTTTTATGCCCATAATCCTAAAACGGTGCTAAAGCTCGCTCAGTTTCGCGGAGCAATAACGTTGAAGCTTTTACAGGAGTATGGAATGTTTGCCGAATATACGCCGTTGCAGGTTAAAAAAGCGTTGACGGGAAAAGCGAAAGCGGCAAAAGAGCAAGTGGCATTTATGGTAAAACAGATTCTAGGGATTACAAAAGAGATAAAACCGCTGGATATTACCGATGCTATGGCAGTAGCAATAACGCATGCACAAAGGGTAAAACTCGATTTGAATAAAAAAGCGCAAGAATCACGAAAGAGCAGTATTAAAATTATAGGATAGAAAAAGGATAAGCGACCAACACACCAGGAAGGTCGCTAAGTCAGAAGTGTATCGAAAGAGTCTTAGACTCCCTTAATAATTTTCGATTGATGAGCGACTTAAGTGTTACTCTCTGTTAACCCCCTAAAAGATTTCTGAATTCCAAAAAAATAGTTCATTTTTTTCCTAAGTGTGTAATATTCACACTGTGAGAGGATTGTGAATAACTAAACCCCTTTATTACGGGAAATGATGAAAAAATCTTCTCCACTTCAGAAATTCTTTATCTAAATATACCCTGAATCACTCTTCCTTTATATAGCCTGAAATCCCTATTTTTAGGGCTTTAAGAGAATTTAACCTCTTTAATAATCAATTAAGCCATTGTTATAAAAAGTTATTCACATAAATTGAGAATTTTTTTCATTATCAGAAGGTAATCTTTACGTAATCAAAACGTAATCACTCTGAAATTAACATGATTTACCGTTTCATAAAAAGAAGCACATAGCATTTCTATGTACTTTTATAAAGGGAAATCCAATGGTTAGTGCAGAATATATTTTACGCAAAGAACATCCGAAACTGTTTCGATATCCAACGGTGATAAAAAAAACGATTGTTGGATTAACCCGTCTGCTTCTTCATGAAAAATCGATTAACCGCTTTATGGAGATTCATCAAGAGAAAAGCGGATTAGAATTTATTGATGCTGTTTTGGAACATTTAAATGTTTCGTATAAAACCGTTCATAAACAGATCGAAAACATTCCTACGATGGGTAAAGTAATAATTGTTGCCAATCATCCTTTAGGGGCGTTAGATGCCCTTTGTTTGATTCAGATGGTATGCTCAGTTCGTCAAGACAAAAAAGTGAAAATTGTTGCCAATCGTATGTTAGGTGAAATTACACAACTCAAAGAGTATATGATTGGTGTGGACAATATAAATGATAGAGTTTCCAAATATGCCCTACAGCAGATTGATAAGGCGTTGCAAGCTGAGGAAGCCGTTATCTTTTTCCCCTCAGGTGAAGTTTCCCGTGCTGGATTATTCGGTATCAAAGAAGGTACTTGGAAAGGGGGATTTATTAAATTTGCCAAGCGCAATACCACACCGATTCTCCCTATCTATATAAAAGGGAAAAATAGCCCACTCTTTTATCTCCTCTCATGGGTTTATAAACCGCTTGGTGGATTGCTACTCAGTCATGAAATATTTGCCGCACGTAACCGTGTATTTGATTTTACCATCGGGGAGATGGTGAGTGAAAAAGCACTCAGCGATTTTAATCTCACGGAAAAAAGACATGCAAAATTATTTCGAAAACATCTTCTCCGAATTGCTCAAGGGAAAAAAGGGATCTATCCGACAGAGTGTTCAATTGCCCATCCGGTTTCTCGTCAAGAGCTTAGAGCTGAACTTCGTAAAGGGGAGTTGTTAGGATTAACGAGCGATAACAAAGAAATTTATCTTATCGAACAAGAAAATGCTCCGAACATACTCAATGAGATTGGGCGCCTCAGAGAGTACTCTTTTCGAAAAGTAGGAGAAGGGAGTGGTCATGCACGCGATATCGATGCGTATGATCGTTATTATCACCATTTGGTATTATGGGACGATGAAGCGTTAGAGATTGCAGGAGCGTATCGTATCGGCGAATGCGAATGGATTCTCTCTTGGCTGGGGCGAGAGGGACTTTATATGTCTGATTTGTGCACGATGAATGAGCAGTTTGATACGGTATTGGAGGATGCAATAGAGTTGGGACGCAGTTTTGTGCAGCCGAAATATTGGGGAAGCAGAGCGTTGGATTATTTGTGGCAAGGGATCGGTGCGTATCTCAGTCATAATCCGCATATTAAATATATGATGGGACCGGTGAGTATTTCAGGGAGTTTTCCTAAACATGCGCAAGAGGCATTGGTCTATTTTTATACCCTCTATTTCGGTGCAAATCATACGATGGTAAAAGCCAAATCCCCTTTTCGCTTATCCGATTATGTTCAGGAAGAGTTCAAAATACTCTTCAGTGGTGAGAATTACAGTGAGGATTTTAGAGTGCTCAAAGACTATCTCAAAGCGTTGGATGTCTCTGTCCCTACCCTCTATAAACAATACAGTGAACTGTGTGAAGAGGGGGGCGTTCAGTTTATGGATTTTGGAATCGATACCGATTTTAACAACTGTATCGACGGCTATATTCTTGTCGATATCCGTAAAATAAAAGAGGCGAAGCGGCAGCGCTATATTAATAACGCTACCTGATTACCCTCTTGAAATACCCATCGCCTCAAAGCACTCTTGTATAAAATCTTTCTCAGAGACAATGCAAAAATGCTCATTTTCATACGTAAATTCAAGTGAATGGGCATGAAGTAACAACCGAGTTGATCCCCCTATTCTCAATCGATCCTCGGGTGACAACTCTTTTTTTATAAACTGTGTGACCTCTTCTTCATCAGGGCCGTAGACAGGGTCACCGACAATCGGATGTTTCACGTGGAACAAATGAACCCGTATTTGATGGGTACGTCCCGTAAGCGGTGAGGCTTCTACGAGTGTCATATCGTACTGTGGAAAGTAACGAAGCGGTTTAATAATGGTATGGGCAGGTTTCCCTTTAGGGTCAACTTTAACAACCATACTGATCAAAAGATTGGGATGGTCAATTCGAAATAGAGGTTCTTGAATATCAATTTGCTCCTTTACCTCCCCTCTTACCATCGCAAGATATTTCTTGGTTATAGCACGTTCTGAGAATAACCTCTTTAAAACAGATTCGCTGTTTTTATGACGAGAGATTAAAACCAATCCGCTCGTCTCTTGATCGATACGATGGGTTGCGTTAGCATCCTCACCGAATTGATGTTTTATCTCATCATTCAACGTATAGGGAGATTGTCGGCTATGGGGGTGAACACTCAAACCGCTCGGTTTGTCATACACTGCAAAGTCGTTAGCAACAAACATCGGTTTGAATCCTCGGGTAACGGGTTCAAAACAGATGAATTCACAATCGCCTTCAACAAAGCCGAATTGATCACACATAACGATACCGTCTTGGGTGAGACGTCCTCTGGCAATCAGACGTTGTCCTTCACTTCGTGAGAGTCCAAGTTCTTTTATTAAAAAGGGCAGTGCCATTTGACGTTCAGGCGAATGCAATTTTTTGGTGATGAACGGCATGGATTTATTTCTCTTTCATCGCATCGAAACACTGAGATACAAAATCTTCTTTGGAGATAACATGGTAAGGAATCTCATTGTAGGTAAATTCTAGTGAATGGGCATGTAGTAATAGACGTGATGCGCCGGTATTGATAAAGCGTTCCTCGTTAGACATCTCTCTATCTAAAAAGCGGACAGCGTCATTTTCGTCTTGTCCATAAATCGGATCACCGACAATCGGATGTTTCACGTGGAACAAATGAACCCGTATCTGATGCTGACGCCCCGTAAACGGAGAGGCTTCAACAAGAGTCGCATTAATATCGGGAAAATATTCCAGAGGCTTTATAAAGGTTCGAGAGGGCTTTCCTTCAGGATGAACGCGCACAATCATACGGATAATAGAACTAGCATCTTCACGACGCAGCAGAGGCTCCTCTATATCGAGAGGCTCTGCCAGATGTCCTCTAACCATTGCTAAATATTTTTTTGTAATTTGGCGCTCTTCAAACATCATCTTTAAAGAACGTTCGGATACTTTATTTCGAGCGGCTAGAACCAAACCGCTTGTCTCTTGATCAATCCGATGGGTAATGTTAGCGTCATGTCCGAAACGGTGTTTGATCTCATCGTTGAGAGAGTACGGAGTGTGTCTGTTTTGAGGATGGACGAGAAGACCGCTCGGTTTATCATAGACGGCAAATTCTTCTTCGACAAACGTAGGTTCTAGTCCTAACGTCAAAGGTTCAAAACAAATAAAATCAAAAGTCCCTTCGATAAACCCCGCATTGTTCGCCATCACTTCTCCCTCTTGTGAAAGACGCCCTTTAGCAATTAAACGTTGCGCTTCGCTTTGGGTTATCCCTAACTCTTGCATTAAAAAGCGAAACGCTTTTTGACGAGTCGGAGAGTGAAGTTGTTTGGTAATGAAGGGCAATTTAATTCCTTTTTAGGGAGGGTTAGATAGACTAAAGATATAGTTTAAGCGCGATATATAAAGCGCATTTTAGCATAGTAAGGAAGCAGATATGGTAGATCGTTACGCCAGAGAAGAGATGAAATCCAAATGGAGTATCCAAGCAAAATATCAAGCGTGGCTCGATGTTGAAAAGGCGGTTGTCGTTGCGTGGAATAAATTGGGTCTCATCCCCGATGAAGATGCAGAGAAAATCGTTAAGAACGCAGGATTCTCTGTAGAGCGTATTGATGAGATCGAAGCGATCACTCGTCACGATTTGATTGCATTTACGACATCCGTTTCAGAAACTCTCGGAGAAGAGAGTCGCTGGTTCCATTATGGTATGACAAGTTCAGATACGGTTGATACGGCTGTCGCATTACAAATGCGTGATTCATTGGAATTGATTATCGAAGATGTCAAAATGGTTATGGCCTCGATTAAAACAAGAGCCGAAGAGCATAAGATGACTTTAATGGTGGGACGCTCACATGGTATTCACGGCGAGCCGATTACGTTTGGTTTGGTGTTAGCGGTTTGGTACGATGAGATGGCGCGCCATTTGACAAACTTGGAACAAACAATGGAAGTGATCTGTGTCGGTCAAGTTTCAGGGGCGATGGGAAATTTTGCTCACGCACCGTTAGAACTTGAAGAGTATACGTGTGAAGCGTTAGGGCTTAAATCAGCTCCTGCGTCAAACCAAGTTATCCAACGTGATCGTTATGCACGTCTCGCTTCGGCGCTCGCATTGATGGCAAGCTCGATCGAGAAATTTGCGGTACAGGTTCGTCACTGGCAACGCACTGAAGTGTATGAGTGTGAAGAGTTTTTCGCTAAAGGGCAAAAAGGCTCAAGCGCAATGCCTCACAAGCGTAATCCGATTTTGACTGAAAACATAACAGGGTTAGCGCGGATGGTTCGTGCCTATGTTATCCCTGCGATGGAAAACGTAGCGTTATGGCATGAGCGTGATATCTCTCACAGCTCAACTGAGCGTTTCTGGTTGCCGGACAGTTTTGTCACGAGCGATTTCATGCTTCACCGTTTTAACAGTGTTATTGCTAACCTCGTTGTCTATCCTGAAAACATGATGCGTAATCTCAACCTAACCGGCGGTTTGGTTTTTTCTCAACGTGTTTTACTCGAACTTCCTCTTAAAGGGGTAAGTCGTGAAGATGCGTACCGCATTGTTCAACGCAATGCGATGAAAGTATGGGAGGGGTTGCAACAAGGAAACAGTGCCGTTAATGAAAAAGGGGAATCCCTCTATCTTCAATATTTGTTAGCGGATGAAGAATTACGTAACTCTTTGAGTGAAGAGGCAATTCGTGAATGTTTCAACTTTGATTACTATACTAAAAATGTGGATAAAATTTTTGCACGGGTGTTTAAATAATTATCATAAAAATAGTTTTTTTTGACATAAGAAACAATACAATATTCAGTGATTATAATACAGCTTTTAGAGAGTGTGAGGAAGAAAAATGTTAACTATTGTTAAACGTAACGGACGTCGTGAGCCGTTAGATATTACGAAGATTCAAAAATATACGTCTGCTGCCGTAAAGGGACTGATTAATGTTTCGCAAAGCGAGTTGGAGGTGGATGCCCAAATCCAGTTTCGTGACGGGATTAACAGCAATGAGATTCAGCATACCCTTATTAAAACAGCAGTCGATAAGATCGATATCGATTCTCCTAACTGGACCTTTGTAGCGTCTCGTCTCTTCTTGTACGATTTATACCATCGTGTAAACGGTTTTACAGGATACGGAAGCTTAGAGAGCTACTTTGAACGTGGTGAAGCCGAAGGGCGCATTCTTCTTGGTCTTAGAGATAAATACAATTTAGCAGATTTAGATGCGTACATCGTCCCTGAGCGCGATTTAGAGTTTAACTACCTCGGCGTTAAAACATTGTATGACCGCTATTTGATCAAAGACCGTCAAGGCGATCCGATTGAACTCCCTCAGCATATGTTTATGGCTGTCGCGATGTTCTTAGCACAAAACGAGTCTGATCGTCAGGGTTGGGCGAAAAAGTTCTACGATATGATGTCTAAATTCGAAGTGATGATGGCAACCCCTACTCTCTCTAACGCCCGTACAAACCGTCATCAGCTTAGCTCGTGCTATATCGGCTCAGCTCCCGATAATATCGAAGGGATTTTTGATGCCTACAAAGAGATGGCATTGCTCTCTAAATTTGGCGGAGGGATCGGTTGGGATTGGACGCAGGTTCGCGCCATGGGATCGTTTATCGACGGACATAAAAACGCCGCCGGCGGAACCGTACCGTTTTTGAAAATCACCAACGACATCGCTATCGCGGTCGATCAGCTCGGAACTCGTAAAGGGGCTATCGCCGTCTATCTCGAGCCGTGGCACATGGATGTTAAAGATTTCCTTGATGTGAAGAAAAACTCAGGGGAAGAGCGACGACGTGCCCACGATTTATTTCCGGCATTGTGGATTAATGACATGTTTATGAAGCGTGTCGTCGAAGACGGAATCTGGACGATGTTCGATCCGTTTGATGTTAAAGAGCTTAGTGAGCTTTACGGAGCGGAGTTTGAAAAACGGTACCTTGAACTCGAACAAGATCCTGATATCGTAAAAGAGCACACAAAAGCAAAAGATTTATGGAAAAAAATCTTAACGTCGTACTTTGAAACGGGGAGTCCATTCTTGTGTTTCAAAGACAGTGCCAACCGTGCCAATCCGAATGACCATTTCGGTATTATCCGCAGCTCAAATCTGTGTACCGAAATTTTCCAAAACACTCAGCCGAACCACTATTTGATCAAAATCAAATACGAAGACGGATCGTTTGTGACGTATGAAGAAGATGAGATCGTTAAAGTCGACAGCGGAATCGAAAAACCGGCGAACAAAGTTACCGCCCTCGATTCCCTCGGCGGACGCCCGATCTATATCGTCGAAAAAGAGAAAGTGGACGGTGCGACGGCGGTATGTAACCTTGCATCCGTTAACCTCTCGCGTGTTCACACCAAAGAGGATATCGATCGCATCGTTCCCGTAGCGATTCGTGCTCTCGATAACGTCATTGATCTGAACTTCTATCCGTTGGAAAAAGTAAAACGGACTAACCTACGCAGCCGTGCCATCGGTTTGGGTGTAATGGGTGAAGCACAGATGCTCGCAGAGAACCACATCGTATGGGGAAGCCAAGAGCATTTCGATAAAGTCGATGAAGTGATGGAAGCGGTCAGTTATAACGCGATTCTCGCATCAAGTAATCTCGCTGTCGAAAAAGGGTCTTACGCTGAGTATCAGGGTTCTAAATGGAGCCGTGGAATCCTCCCGATGGATCACGCAACCGCAGAGGTACAAAATCTTGTGGATCGCGGCGGATTGTTTGCTCCGAATTATGAGTGGGATGAACTTCGTGAAACGATCAAAAAGCAGGGGATGCGTAACGGCTATCTGATGGCGATCGCACCGACGAGTTCTATCTCAATTCTTACAGGGACGACGCAGACGATTGAGCCGATCTACAAACGCAAGTGGTTTGAAGAGAATCTCTCAGGGCTTATTCCGGTTGTTGCGCCGAAACTGAGCCCTGATACGTGGGGATACTACACACCGGCGTATGATTTGGATCAAACGATCCTTGTCAAAGCGGCGGCAATCCGTCAAAAATGGATCGATCAGGGACAAAGTCTCAATATCTTTATCACCCTTGATCGTGCCAGCGGAAAATATCTCAACGATATCTATATGCTCGCATGGAAACTGGGTCTCAAATCGACCTACTATCTCCGTTCCCAATCACCGGAGCAAAAACAAGATACGGCGGATCGCTCAATGGAGTGTGAAGGGTGCCAGTAAAGCCCCTGAGCATCTCTACGCTCAAAAACCTATTGGAGCGTATCGATGCAGCTCGTCACGGTGAAATCCGCTCTCTAACTCCCCTCTCCCCTACTTCGATCGAAATTCGTTTCAGTGTTCAGGATATCGCGCGCGGTTATGATTGGATCGATGTGCTGTTTCGACTCGAGGGTGTGAGTGATGCCAAACTCGTGAGCGACAATGTTCTACGTGGTTTGGATATGAGCGAGGGGATAACGGTGGAGATGGATACGAACGGTTGTGTTTTAGCAATCGGGAACTACAGCGGTCGTGCTAATGAGGCGCCGTTTTATATCCTCGGTACCTCGATCGGTTACGAAGAACTCCCCTTTAGTGGCTAAAATGGGTCATCTTGTAGAATTTTTATTTGGTTTGATTTCTATAACGGGAACTCCAGACAAAAAAAGCAGTTTATTTTTTAAACGATTTTTTATCGGTGTTGTTTTTTTGATGGTATTGAGCGCGGTTGTTTATGTGATTACTCATAAGTGAGAATGTAAAAGCTCACAGACACAACTTTCTATCATCGTATAGACATGCTCAAACCCTTCAAAACCATCGAAAAAGTAGGGATCAGGTACATCTGCACCCTCATGTCCGTAATCCCCTAATTTGACCAAATTCTGACACCCTAACGATTTGAGATCGCGATAATTACTTTCATCCAATGCGACGATAAGATCAAAGGTGCTGAAATCGGCTTTTTTAACCTGACGGGCGCGAAGGTGGGAGATATCGATATCGTGTTTTTTGGCTACCGTTATGGAGTGTTTACACGGTGTTTCACCCACATGCCAGCTTCCTGTCCCCGCCGAATCGACGGCGATCGTGAGACTATCCTCCTCTATCAGTTTACGTGCTACCCCCTCGGCGATCGGTGAGCGGCAGATATTGCCGAGGCAAACAAAGAGGATGGATCTCATAAAAGGTTAGCTTCGTCGTTTTAGGAGAGGTTTGTTTGTACGGCTGTTTTCGCTTGCGACCGTTTTCCAAAGTTTCGGGAGATTGGAGGAGAGCTCTTGGCCACGGTAGAGTTCTGCTTCGGTGAGTTCGTAGTACATAGCATCGCGACTGACACGCGCCCAATCGCTCCCTTGTGCCGCAACGTAATTCCATAGGGCATAGGCGAGGGTATTGTTTGTTTTGACCCCTACTCCATTTTTGTAGAGCCATCCGAGGATGAGCTGAGCGTCCGAATTTCCATTTTTAGCCGCTATCTTAAATAAACGGGACGCCTCTTTATGATTTTGGGGGGTGCCGATCCCCTCTATCATCAAAACACCCAGTGCGACTTGAGAATCGGGATGATTTTTTTGCGCACCGATTTTAAACATACGGAGTGCTTCTTTGAAGTTAGCCGGGGTTCCAAAGCCACGGAGATTCATGATCCCCAAATAATAGAGAGATTGAACGCTCCCTTGCTGTGAGGCGGGGATAAGGGCTTTGCGTGCTTCGATGTAGTTTTCGTGGTAAAAAGCGGCTTCACCCTCTTTGGCTAATTGTTCGATGGATGAAGCGTGTAAGGATGAGAGACTTACGAGGAGTGACAAAAATGCTAAACCCATTTTACAATTTGACATAGTAAGCTCCCTCATCAAGGATAGTGTTATTTTACCATAATAGCTTAAGTTAAAAATAGAGAAATGAAATTACTCTATATTCTTTTCTAATAGACAGAGGAAAAATCCGTCAATAGTATCGGTCGGCAAAATGCGTACACCGTTTTGGATACGTTCATCAAAAACCTCTTTTCCCCAGCGCTTCAGAGGCTTTTGGACATTATCAAATGGCAATGTGAGGGGAATAGTCTTTAAATGCTCTCCATGGCGTTCTAAGAGATGCTGGAGAGGTATTTCATTCTCTTCGGGAGAAAACGAACAGGTGCAATAGAGGAGTTTTCCCCCCGGTTTGAGGGCATCGAATGCAGAGAGGAGCAAACGGCGTTGGAGACGGGAGGTCTCTTTCACTTTATGAATCGACCAAAACGACATCGATTTGGGTTCATGCGTTTTAAATCGTGCTTCGGAAGAACACGGGGCATCGAGCAAGATACGATCAAACATCTCAGGACATTTTTTTCCGATACTACGGCCGTCCGCCATATAGGTGTGGGCGTTGGTCACCCCTTGGGCGTCAAGATTGGCTTTGAGACGGAAGAAACGCTCTCGTGAGGGCTCAACGGCGGAGAGCCATCCGCTGTTTTGCATCATCCCTGCAAGCATCAGCGTTTTCCCTCCGGGGGCGGCAGCAAGGTCGAGCACCGTCTCATCAGGCTGTGGCGCAAGGAGCATAGGCGCGACCATAGATGCGAGATTTTGGATGTACAGACGTCCACCGTAAAAAGCGTCACTCTGGGTAAGGGGGAGTTTCTCTTCGGGAGAAATTCGATAAACCCCCTCCATCCATTCTACTCTCTCAAAGACAATGTCGGCAGATTTGAGTTCGGCTTCGAGCTCTGCGGGGGTTGTTTTGAGGGTGTTGACACGAAACGTGACCTGTTTAGGGGCGTCAAAAGTTTTGAGGATTGATTCAAATCGCTCATGTGGAACAATACGCTCTAAACGCTCACGAAACGCTTCGGGGAGACTCATTTTCGAACCACCCCATCCAGTACAGGGACGAAATCGCATATTTCGAGGGTATCTTCATGGATTACCCCCCCCTGCTTCGTAAAGCGTGTAATGACCTGTTCACGACCTTTGTCGATGGGAGCAATCAAAATCCCCCCCTCGCGAAGCTGATCGAAGAGTTTTTTTGGAATGGCGCGTGCCGATGCCGAAAACAAAATACGATCAAACGGGGCATATTGTTCCCAGCCGTTTTGACCGTCGTCCGTGCGGGTATGAATATTTCCCAGATGGAGGTGGCGAAAGCGCTCTTTTGCCTCCAAAAGAAGCGATTCGATACGCTCAATCGTAAAGACCCGACGGAAAACTTTGGACAATACCGCCGCTTGATAGCCGCTGCCGCATCCGATCTCGAGGACGCTGTCACACCCCTCAGGGCTTAGATACTGAGTCATTTTAGCAACCGTAAGCGGTGAGGAGATGTACTGCTGTGCCCCGATAGGGAGGGCGTCGAGGCGGTACGCGTTGTGGCGCATTGCCAGAGGGACAAACGCCTCGCGATTGGTATGGATAATCGCGTTTTTAACGAGTGGACGGAGGGGAAATTTCTTGGCAATTTCATCCGCCATACGGGTGGTTTTAATAATGGTGATTTTATCGATGCTCATTCTATTCCTACGTTGAGGTATCGGCGCATGGAGAGGATCGTGCGCTCTTCATAGTGTGAGGAGATACTCTCTTCGCCATTGTTGCGGATCTCTCCGCCAAAAGGGGTGATTATACCGCTCATTGCCGAAGTATCGGCGTTGGCAGCATCGGAAGCAATAACATAGCATTGGTTCATTAGGGCAAGCGCAGTGGTGAGGGTGACGAAGTGGTCGCTTCGCAGTTTCCCCCACTGTGCCGGAACGGCAATGATATCACACCCCTCCAACTGTTGCCAAAGCGCTTTAAATCGCAGTTCAAAGCAGATTAAAATTCCGATTTTGATCCCCTCAAAGAGAAAAGGGGCGATCTGTTTCTCTTCCCCCGCATGAAAATACTCATGTTCGTTTCCGAGGGTAAAAAGTTTCGCTTTGGGTTGGCGGTAGAGGATTTTATTCTCGTGCAGTGCGTAGGCGATGTTATAAAAGAGATTATCCTCTTTGGTGATGGCTGTGAAGATCAAGAGACGATTGCCGACGCGACGGGCGAGTGATTCAAGCGCCGTAGCGGTAAATGCCGCCGCTTCTTCAAAGCGCTCATACGCAAAACCGCTCAAACACACTTCAGGAGAGACGATAATGGCATCTTCGGGGGCTGTGTCGATCAGGGCAAGGAGACGATCAAGATTTTTAGAAAAATCGGAATCGGTCACAATGCACAACGAGACGATGGGACGGGTTTTAGAAGTCGTCAAAACTGAGGCTTCCTTTGGAATAGTTGGTGACGGTACCCTCGAAGAAGTTGGTTTTTTGGTCATTGAATTTAGAGAAATCATCGACCCATTTGATCGGGTTAGCGACATTGTAAAGAGGTTTCATTCCTACAGCTGTGAGACGGTTGTCGGCTAGATGTTGGATGTATTGTTCCACGATGTCATTCGTAAGTCCCAAAATCTGCCCTTGGGTGATGTATTGACCCCATGCCACTTCGAGTTCGACCGCTTTGCGGAACATATCGTACACCTCTTCGAGCAGCTCTTCGGTAAAGAGATCCGCTCTTTCGCGGCGGAGGGTGTTGATGATGTTTTGGAACAACACGAGGTGGGTCACTTCATCACGCTGAATAAAGCGGATCATCTGAGCGCTCCCTAACATTTTTCCCGAGCGGGCGAGGGTGTAGATGTAGGTAAATCCGCTGTAAAAGTAGATCCCCTCCAAAATTTGGTTGGCAAAACACGCTTTGACAAAGGCACTTTCGCTAGGGTCGTTGGCGAGATCGTTATAACGAGCGGCAATCGAGTCGTTTTTGGTTTTAAGCATCATGTCACGACGCCAAAGATCGTAAATCTCTTCGGAGTTTTGACTGATCGAGTCAACCATAACGGCGTAGCTTTGAGAGTGGAGCGCCTCTTCGAAACTTTGACGTACCAAAATGAGGTTGACTTCGGGAGCGGTAACGTAAGGGTTGACGTTATCCATTAGGTTATTGGTTTGGAGCGAGTCCATAAAAATAAGCTGGGAGAGGGCTTTGTCATACGCTGTCTTTTCCATCTCGGTGAGGTATTTGTAGTCGACCGCATCGCGGGTCATATCGACCTCTTTGGGGAACCATGTGTTGTTGAGCATCATCTCCCAGAGGTTATAGGCCCATTGGTACTTAATGTTATTAAGTTCGAAAATACCGGTAGGATTTCCGCCGAAAATCTGGCGGTCGTTTACATGTTCAGTGGAGGTAGGATTGTAAATTTGTTTGCGCTTCATTTCGGCTATCCCTAGTGTGCAGATAAAGTATCTGATTATGTCGAAATATAGATTTAAGTATGATAAAATGAAAAGAGTTTTTGATGGGGGTGTAATTATGAACAGAGGGCTCGTTATCAAATCATTAGCGGCAGTCGTAACGACGTACGCCATCGCCGGCTTTTTCGGAGTCCCATATTTTTTAAAGAATATAGTTCCAGCACAGGTGAGTGAGGCTACGAAGGGGGGGCAGTTTTCGGTAGAAAAGGCCGCATTTAACCCGTTTACTTTTCACCTAACCCTAAAAAAAGTCTCTTTCAAGACACCGCAGAACAGTGAGTTGTTTTTTCTCCAAAAACTTTCGATCAATGTTGATCCGACTGCCTATGCGTGGAGGGGGGGATTGGTAATTCGCGATGTAACGCTGAGCGAGCCGAAACTCACTTTGAAACGGGATGAGAAGGGGGATTTTAACTTTAAATGGCTCACTGAACTTGGAGGAGACACCAAAGAAGAGAAACCCTCCGAGCCTTTAAAACTTATTATTAGCCATTTTGCACTAAAAAATGGAACGATGCACTACAGCGACTATGCCGATGGCAAATCCTATAGGCTGGATTTGGGTCCTGTCGGATTTAATCTCGATAACATAGATTTGCGTGATCTCTCGAGCAGCGAGGGGAAAATGCGTCTTTATGCAACAATTAACAATGGCGGTTTTATCGATCTTAGCGGAAAAATCGATGCCCTTTCCCCTCTTGTTGTCGGTGGGAGTGTTTCCTTTGATTCGGGAAAACTTTATACCCCTTGGCGTTATTTTAAAGACAAAATGCCGATTGAAGTGGCGGACGGCTCTGCGGGGTTCGGGTTTGAGTATCGATTCGACAGCAATGATGTCAATGCGACGCAACTCTCAAAACTCCATTTTGAGATCGATAAACTCCGTATTATTCCTAAAGGGGAAGATCGAAATCTCCTGAGTCTCGCCTCACTTCGTTTGAGCGATGGAACGGTAGCGCCGATGAAGAAAGTTTTTAAAGCAGGAACCCTTAAACTCGATGGGATGAATCTCTCTGCACAGCGTTCCAGCGAGGGTAAAATCGATTGGATGCAGTATGTAGAGGAGATTCAAAAAGCATTTCCGAAAGAGGAGACCAACGAGACGGCAACGCCATGGAGCTACGGCATTGATGAGATCGCGTTAAGCAACAGTGCCATCGGATTTATCGATGAGGTACCCTCTAAAAAAGTAACGATGACTCTCGATCAATTGAATCTGAGTCTAAAAGGATTCCAGAGCGATCCATCGGTTAAAAACGATATTACCCTCTCTTCGCGTTTCAATCAAAGCGGCAGTATCGTTCTCAACAGTGAGCTTATCCGTGCACCGCTCAGCAGTAGAGGAAATATCGAGCTTAGAGGGTTGGATATATCGTTGGTAGATCCTTATATCGAGCCGAGTAGCTATGCGTCGCTTCGTCGCGGAAATCTATCCCTTTCGACCGATTATGAGTATAGACCAAGTAAAACCGAACTCCGAGGAAAAGTGGCGTTGGAGGATTGGGTGGTCAATGATAGCCGTGATAATTCGGTATTGCTCGGATGGACGAAAATCGGGGTAACACCGTTTGTCTACGCCTACCCTGACAATCGGCTCAAAGTTAATCAACTCGCCATTGACGGGTTCTATACGAATCTTCATATCGATGCGAAAAAGGTATTGAACTACTCAACGTTGAGTAAAAAAAGTGGTTCTTCCTCTAATGCGGCGAAACCGGCGGGGAATCCGTTTGGGATGGACATTGTGAAGCTTCTTCTTCGCGGAAGCAGCGCTACGTTTAGTGATATGTCTTTGCCCTTGCCGTTTAAAACTTATATTCACGATTTGGAAGGGTCGGTTTTGGGGATCTCGACGACCAAAGACGTTACCACATTCGTGAAAATTCGAGGTGGGGTGGATCAGTACGGATTGGCTCGGATCGACGGATCGCTCAATACCAAAGACCCTAAAAAATTCACCGATATGAAAGTGGCTTTCGATAATTTGGAACTTAAAGGGTACACCCCCTATTCTCTTGAATTTTTGGGGTACAAGATCGCGGGGGGGAAACTCTTTTTGGATCTTGGATACAAGATTGATCAGGGAAAACTGGGTGCTGCTAATCGTGTCGTGATTAAACAAATTGAGCTTGGGGCAGAGAAAACGGGCGGATCACCGTGGCCGTTGCGGCTGGTAGTTGCATTGTTCGAAGACAGTGACGGTGTTATCGATATTGATCTCCCTATCGAGGGGGATGTGAATAACCCCGATTTCAAATATGGCAAAGTGGTATGGCAGGTGATCGGAAATCTCTTTACCAAAGCGGTGACCTCTCCGTTTAGACTACTGGGATCGATGATGGGGATTGAGAGCGATAAGCTCTCTTCTATTAACTTTGAAACCGGCTCGGCGACACTTTTGCCGCCGGAAGTGGAAAAACTTGATCAGATTACGGCGATACTTTCCAAGCGTCCTAAACTCTCATTGGCCCTCTACGGCGGATGGGATGAGGTAGGCGATACCCGTGCGCTCAAAGAGGGTAAACTTGTTCAAGCTGCATTGAAACGAAATAAAAATCTCAAAATCGACTCTACCCAAGCGATGAGCGTGGAATTGCTCGAAGTGATGGCAGAGGATTCCTTGGATAAAAAAGAGCTCAAAGAACTTAAAGCCTCGTATAAAGAGCAATACCCTGAAGAAGCGGCGTATGTCCGCTACTATTCGGCGGCATTAATCGACAAGTTGGTTGTGTTGCAGCCGCTTAGTTCAGCAGAACTTCAAACACTGGCGCAACAGCGCTCTATCGCCATTCGGGATTATTTGCAGAAAACACCGGGATTTGACAAGCGGCTGCTTATTAAAGAGAATGAAGGGGTAAAAGGGGAAAAAGAAGAGATCATTCCGACACGTTTGGAGATTGTCCTTCCCTAATATTTTGAGATTTTTGTGATTCGTCCTATAATGTCACACTTATTTTATAGGAGAATCTATGCCGTTTTCACCCACAAAGCGCAAAGATACCCTTAGCGGTATCCTTTTTGTCGCTATATTTGCCGCAGCCGCGACAATGATCGCTGATTTGTCGGTTATCAAAAATCTAGGAATCTCACCATTGGTCGTGGGGATTGTTCTGGGGATATTTTTTGCCAATACACTTCATAACCGTATCCCCTTCGTATGGGAGGGAGGGATTACTTTTTCGGGTAAAAAAATCCTTCGTTTCGCTATCGTTTTTTACGGTTTCCGCATTACCTTTCAACAAATCGCTGAGGTAGGGATGGAGGGGTTTATGGTCTCGTTGATCATGCTCTCTACAACGTTTATCCTTGGAACCTACATCGGACAGAAAATCTTTAAAATGGATCGAGATACATCGATGCTAACCGCATCAGGGGCATCGGTATGCGGTGCAGCGGCTGTTTTGGCAACGGAACCGGTACTCAAATCAGAAGAGCATAAAGCAGCGATCGCTGTGTCGATGGTTGTATTGTTCGGAACGATTGCTATGTTCTTGTATCCTGCCCTTTACAGTGCGGGAGTGTTTGCGGGAATGGATGATAAGACGTTCGGTATTTTCGTCGGCGGAACCATTCACGAAGTAGCCCAAGTTGTTGCCGTCGGCGGAGCCTACGGGAAAGAGGCAGCGGATGCTGCGGTGATCGTTAAAATGACGCGGGTTATTATGATCGCTCCGATGCTGATCGTTTTGGGAATTTATCTCTCGTATGCCGCTAAAAAAAGCGGTAGCGTAGGGGGAGGGGTGAAACTCGTTATTCCGTGGTTTGCCGTCTATTTTATCGGTATGGCAGGGGTTAACTCACTGCTCACGCAATACAGTCTTGCCCATGCGGGAGAATCGATTTCAGTACTTATCACCTCTGCCGTCGAAAATATTAATCTTATCGATACGTTCCTTTTAACTATGGCAATGACCGCTTTGGGTATGGGGACACGATTTGCTAAGTTCAAAGGGTTGGGGATGGCACCGCTCTATACGGCAGGGGTAATGTTCGGATGGCTCCTTATCGGCGGATATTTTATTACGATGTGGGTTGTTGCTACATTTTAAGAGGTTTTTACTTTTCAAACTGATAACGATTTCGCAGTAGTTTTTCTATAGCTTCCGCCATCTTTTGATATCCGAGGGCGTTGGGGTGGATGTAGTCGCTTTTGTAGCGGTTGTCATGAAGAATATCGGCGAGAATATCCTCTTCGATTTCTAAATGGTATGCTTCGGCCAGTTCTTCGTAAAGAGGGGGCGGGGTGAGCTGAAGAAATCCGAATTGCGGAACGGAGATTAAAACTACATCAATATTTTGAGATTGTGCCAATCGGATCATTTGCTCCAAATTTGTACGCAGTTTTTGTATATCTTGTTTTTTAAGTATGTCATTTCCTCCGTGGCAGAGAAGCAAAATCTTTGGCTTAACTCTTTGAAGCAATGAAGGGAGCCGTTTGAGCCCCTCTTCGGAGAGTTCTCCAGAAATCCCCCCATTGATTACCTTACGCCCTAAAAGTTCTTCTAAACGTGCGGGATAGCTCTCTGTGGGAGTAGCTCCGTATCCATAGGTTAGACTGTCACCAAAAGCGAGAATCACTGCTTCTTTATCAATATATTTGTTAGCTCCTTCGGGTGCACTATAATAGCGATTAAATAAGAAGCTCCCAATAAGTAATACGGCTACAATCGTATAGATTCTATTTAATGTCATATTCAGCGCTTTCGATAGCTCAATGCCTCAAGCAAATGAGTTTTCCCTATATCTGATTCACCTTCGATATCAGCGATTGTCCGTGCTACTTTTAGGACACGGCTCACCGCTCGAAACGATAAGCCGAATCTCCCTATCGCCTGATCAATAACCTGTTGCGTTTCATCATTCAAAGGACAGTATCGGGCAATCTCCGCATCATTAAGCGAGCCGTTTAATCTCTCTTGCCCCCGTTCTTTTTGACGCAAAAAAGCGTGACGTACTTTTGCGTGAAGGTGATGGGACGAGACGCTCGGTTTGTCCTCGGCACTCACAGCATGCATTTGGACATACAGATCGATACGGTCTAAAAAGGGATCAGAGAGACGAGATTTATAACGATTTATTTCTAAATCACTGCATCGGCATGCGGTCGTCGTACTGAAAAGATTGCCGCATGGGCAGGGGTTCATTGCCGCAACAAATAAGAAATTGGCATCATAAGTTACTTTCGTATTGACGCGTGAGATGCGTATATGGCGATCTTCCAACGGTTCACGGAGTGCTTCGAGTACCGTTTTAGAAAAATGAGGGAGTTCATCAAAAAATAAGATCCCCCCATGCGCCAAGCCTACCTCTCCGATTTGAGCTTTATGACTTCCACCACCAAAGATACTTGCTCCTGTGCTGGAGTGATGAGGGGAACGAAATGGGCGTAGAGGGGAAAAGGTTGGCTCTTTTCCTTCCAGTATCTCCAGTTTAGCGCATTCCAGCATCTCTTGATTGTGAAGCGGCGGCATAATATGGACCAATCGTTTGGCAATCATCGATTTACCTGAACCGGGAGAGCCTTCCAAGAGTAAGTTGTGCATTCCAGCCGCCGCAATCAAAGCGGAACGTTTGGCATGTTCTTGTCCCTTGATATCGATAAAATCGAGGGGATAGTGTTCATGAAAGTAGTAGTTTGTATCTTCATGAATCAAATGGCTATAATCAAAGGAGCTGATATGCGCTTCGGTTTCTGGGAGCACTTCGGCACGTAAGAGATTGAGGGTCTCTGTGAGAGTCTCTACCCCGTAAAAAATGATGTTGGGTATCTTGGAGAGTTTGGGGAGACTGATACGTGGAACAATGGCACGCTCAATTATCCCCTGCTTGGCTAATGAGAGGATGATGGGATAGAGGAGGGTGTTTTCAGTGACGCTTCCATCCAATCCAAGCTCTCCGAATACATACCATGATGATAAATCTCCCTCATAATTTCCTAACGCAATGAGTGTCGCGATCGGAAGATCGAAATGAGACCCCTCTTTTCGTAAATCACTGGGGGCAAGATTAATGGTGAGACGTTTCGGGGGAAAAGTAAACCCGTTGCTGAGAAGGGCAGATTTTACCCGCTCTTTTGACTCAGTTATGGCAGTATTGGCCATTCCGACGATAGTAAAAGCCGGTAGCCCTTTGGTTGCAGTGAATTGGACTTCGACCGGTGAAGCGTCAATTCCTTCAAAGGTAGCACAAAGTAACTGTTTCATGGGTAATCCAAAATAGTATTTAACAGTTATGGTATCGTAAATGTTGGATTGAAAGAATTATATTGCAAAATGCAATATAATAAGGAAGACTATTTTTTGTCTTTGAGTACTTTTTTATACTCTTTCTCAAATTTTTTACGTCGGTTGTAGGTGAGTTTATCGATAAAGAGTTTTCCTTCCAAATGATCCATTTCGTGCTGAATGGCGATGGCTAAGAGTTCACAGGCATCAAGGGTACACGCTTCTCCATGACGGTTTTGGTAGTTTAGGGTCAGTGTTTCGTACCGCTCTATATCCTCATAAAAACCGGGGACGCTTAGGCACCCCTCTTGGTAGAGGATATTGCCTTGAGGGGCATGAATTACCGGATTAATAATCTCAATGATATTCTCTTTGCTTTGGTTTCCTTCGTCATCGGGAATACAAAGGATGAGTGCACGGATCGGATTTGCCACTTGAATAGCAGCTAAGCCGATACCATTGGAGCTTATCATTGTTTCATACATATCGTCTAAAAAGCGGTGGAGCAATTCATCAAAATTGACCACCTCTTTAGAACGCATTTTAAGTTGTTTGTTAGGGTAGGTGATAATGGGTAGAAGCATAAGAACCTTATTCGTTTTCGCTGCAGACCATATACCGAATCTTAGAGTTATTGTCGGCTGCATCCATAGCATTGAGAGTACAAACAAGGGTTTGGTCTACCCCTTGTGCAGGGTTTAATTCGGTGACTCCGATAGCGATACGCAATTGGATCTCCTTTTCAGCAATGAAAAAATTGCTCGAAGAGACGAGATCAAAGAGACGTTCAGACGCCCGTTTGGCACTTTCTATATCGGTATGTTTTAATACCATGGCAAAAACACCTTCGCCGTAGTGGGCAACGATATCACTGCGTCTAGACGTTTTAAGAAGAAGCCGCGCTACCGTACGCACCATGAGTTGCTGTGCTTTTTCACTTTGGATACTTTCTCCGGTCGATTTGGAGAGACGCACGGTGATAAGAGAGCTTTTGTGTTTGAACTCATCGATAAGATGACGTTCTTGCTCCAGTTTGGTAATAAGGAAACGTTTGTTATAGACACCATATTGATTATCAAAAATAGTTTCATTTTCTACTTGTTTTACGATGGTAGCGGTCTCATCATAAATAACTTTCATATGAGATACTTGCTTTTTCAATATGGAGCTGAGTTTGCCGACATCATTGCCAAGAGATGCAAGCAAATCGTTTGCACCGTTTAGAGAAGGGATCTCTTTCATCTCTTCTTTGCGCTTTTCTAAAATTTTCTCCATCAAGGAGATGTTTTTATAGAGAGTTGCGCTTAGCTGCAAAATGCTTTTGACGGATGAGAACCCTTGTTTGAGGGTTTTTTCCAACTCTATGCTCGACTCGTCGTGATTATCCTCTTCGAGTTCTAAAATAGAGCCGATTTGACGTCGGAGACTTTCGCTCTTATCTTCTAAAATACGATCAAAATAGAGAGAAAAATTGTTAGGGGTAGGAGGAAGATTATCTGAAATAAGGGCATTTAAAACCTCTTTGGCGAAAATCTCAAGATCACTGGTGGGATCACTGAGTGAACCCGCAGTAATAAAAGCACTCTCGTCACCACCCTTTTGGGTCGTTTGTCGCTGCGCACGTTTTAGATCACTGAGAGCCGCCATGGTTTGCCCCTTACTTCTCTTCTTTTTCTTTTTGAACCAATACTTCGTCAATGATACCATAAAGTACCGCTTCGGCGGCTGACATAAAGTTATCACGATCGGTATCTTTTTCGAGCTTTTTGACACTTTGTCCGCAGTTTTTAGCCAAAATTTCATTGAGTTCGGCTTTCATGCGCAAAATCTCTTTGGCTTGGATCTCGATATCGGTTGCTTGACCTTGCGCTCCACCGAGAGGCTGATGAATCATAATACGTGCATGCGGGAGAGCGTAGCGTTTCCCTTTAGCCCCTGAACTGAGCAAAAATGCCCCCATTGATGCCGCTTGACCGATACAGATCGTACAAACATCAGGGCGAATATAGTTCATCGTATCATAAATCGCCATTCCGGAAGTGATGACACCGCCGGGTGAGTTGATATAAAAATAGATGTCTTTTTGAGGATCTTCCGCTTCTAAAAAGAGAAGCTGTGCCACGATAGAAGAGGCAACAGGATCGTTCACTTCACCGCTAAGCATGATGATACGGTCTTTGAGTAGACGGGAATAGATATCATACGAGCGCTCTCCGCGCCCCGTTTTTTCAATGACGTAAGGGATGTAGCTCATCGTGATTACTTAATTTTATCGTTAAGCAATTTACTCAACACGCGATCTTCGATCATCGCCATTTGGATCGCAGGAAGGTATCCTGATTCTTGGTAGTGTTTGTATACTGCCGCAGGATCTTGACCCATTTGCATCGCTTCGTAGTAAATGGTTTGCATCAACTCTTGTTCGTTAACGATGATGTTTTCCGCTTTTGCCAACGCATCAACGATAAAGGTTGCTTTAACCGCGCGGCATGCATCTTCACGGAAAGTTTCACGCATCGCTTTTACTTTTTCTGCATCGCCTCTAAGCTCTTCGAGTTCTGCTTCGCTCAAGTCGCGAGCTTTTTTGTTGAGTGCCATATCCATCTCTTGTTCCACGATGAACTCAGGAAGATCGATCGTGAATGCACTTACGAATGTTTCCATAAGATTCGGTTTGAGTTCATCATTGTAGACAACGCTCATCGCTTCGCTCTCAAGCTGCTCTTTTACTTTTTCTTTGAGCATTTCTACACTGGCGTCTTCATACCCCGGAAGCATCTTTTTAGCAAGCTCATCATCGATGGTTACCGCTTCTTTAGCTTGGATCGCATGGATTTTTACTTTGAATTCGGCAGGTTTCCCGGCAAGTTTTGCTCCGCCGTAGTTTTCAGGGAAGGTTACCGCGATGGTTTTTTCCTCCCCTTTTTTCATTCCGATCACTTGATCTTCAAATCCAGGGATAAATTGACCGCTTCCAAGACGAAGAGAGAACCCTTCTGCTTTTCCACCTTCAAACGGTTCGCCATCAACAAATCCTTCGAAATCGAGAAGTGCTGAATCACCGCTCACTAAGGCACGGTTTTCTTCTACGTTAACCAAAGGGGCTTGAGCGGATGCCAGTTCTTCGATACGTGCAGTGACTGCCGCATCGTCGATGGCAGGTTTTACAACATCAGGAACCATCGCTACGTAATCACCGAGTTCGATTGCAGGACGGGTTGCGATGATCACTTCAACGTCAATACCGTTATCGTTTTTCTCGAATTTAGCGATTTGAGGTTCGCCGATCAGTGTGTCAGCGGCAATCGCCATCTCTTGTAGACCAGCACTTAAAAGATCACGCAACGCTTGCGCCTCCGCATCTTGAACAAGGCGTTCACCGTATTGTTTTTTTACGGCACTGAGAGGTACTTTACCTTTACGGAAACCGGCAATTTTTGCCTCTTTGGAGAGCTGATTGGCAATTTTTTCGACGTTAGCATCGATTGTGCCGCGCGTGATAGCCGCGTTGATTTTCGCGTTGGCTGAGTCAATTTTGTTTGTAGTAATTTTCATTAAATCCCTTTTGTTAACGTCTCTTATCAGACTAAATGGTGGCAATAATATCCAAAAAGGGTTAATTGTACGCTGAATTAAAATAAAAGCAAAGACGTGATAAAGTAATAACAACAATATTATTCCTGATGAGAGAGTCGATGTCTAAAGCAATTGAACAGCAAAATTTTGAAGAAGCGGTCAAAACAATGATCCGCTATGTCGGAGAGGACGTCAACAGAGAAGGGCTTGAAAAGACCCCAAACCGTGTTTTAAAAGCGTATGAATTTATGTTCGGCGGGTATCAGGAAGACCCTCAGGAGATACTAAATTCGGCAATGTTTGCGAGCAGTAACGATGAAATGGTGTTGATCAAAGATATCGAATTTTATTCAACATGCGAGCATCATCTTCTCCCGATTATCGGTCGGGCGCATGTCGCCTATATCCCTGATGGCAAAGTGGTCGGTCTCTCTAAAATCCCCCGCGTCGTCGATGTCTTTGCCCGTCGAATGCAAATCCAAGAGCAGCTTACCGAACAAATTGCCGATGCATTGATGGAAGCGGTTTCCCCCAAAGGAGTGGCGGTGGTGATTCAGGCGCGCCACATGTGTATGGAGATGCGAGGCGTCCAAAAAATCAGCTCAACGACGACTTCGAGTGCCCTTCGCGGATTGTTTAAGCGGGATGAAAAGACTCGGATGGAATTTTTTAGCCTCATTAATTCTTCCAGCGGGAACCGTTACTAACCGATGCCGCTCAAATCATTGCGAAGCCGTTTAGGGGTTGAGAAGCTCACCACCGTATTCGGCACGGTGAGTAAAATCAGTCCCACCGTGATTGTCGCCGAAGGGCTGCATGTCAGTATCGGCGATACGGTATTACTGGTCTCGGAGATGAGCGGTGCCGAGGCACTGGGGATGGTCAGCGAAGTGGAGCGCAACCGTTTTTTTATCACCCCTTTTCGTTTTGTGGAAGGGTTTCGTGCCGGAGATAAAGTCTATCCGAATCAAACCGGAATGATGATTGAAGTGGGTGAGGCGCTGCTTGGGCGGGTTGTGGATCCGTTTATGAATCCCATCGACGGAAAAGGCTCTATCGGCGGTACCCATCTCGAATCGATCATTAAAGCACCGATTGCCGCGATGAAGCGAGGGATGATCGATGAGCCCTTTAGCGTTGGGGTAAAAACGATTGACGGGTTGTTGACATGCGGCAAAGGGCAAAAACTGGGAATTTTTGCGGGGAGCGGTGTCGGTAAATCGACCTTGATGGGGATGATTGTTCGTGGCGCTGCTGCCCCCATCAAAGTGGTGGCTCTTATCGGCGAGAGGGGGCGAGAGGTTCCTGAATTTATCGAAAAATCACTCGGAGGCAATCTCGAAAACACGGTTCTCGTCGTCGCAACCAGTGATGATTCTCCCCTGATGCGTAAATACGGTGCCTTTAGCGCTATGAGCGTGGCGGAGTATTTTAAAGCGCAGGGAAAAGATGTCCTCTTTATGATGGACTCGGTGACCCGTTTTGCGATGGCGCAGCGGGAGATTGGTTTGGCACTCGGTGAACCTCCTACCTCAAAAGGGTATCCCCCCTCTTCGTTGACGCTATTACCGCAACTGATGGAACGTGCAGGAAAAGAGGAGGGTAACGGTTCGATTACCGCTTTTTTTACCGTTCTTGTGGAGGGGGATGATATGTCCGATCCGATTGCCGATCAGTCCCGCTCGATACTCGATGGTCACATCGTCCTCTCGCGGGAGCTGACCGATTTCGGGATCTATCCCCCTATCCATATCCTCAACTCCGCTTCACGTGTCATGAACGATATAATTACCCCTGAGCATCTAGCGGCCGTTCGTCGATTTCGACGACTCTATACGCTCTTAAAAGAGAATGAAATGTTGATCCGTATCGGTGCGTATGTTCGGGGGACCGATAAAGAGCTTGATGAGGCTATCAGTAAAAAAGAGAAGATGGAAGCGTTTCTCTCGCAAGAGGCAATGAGCATCTCAGGGTATCAAGCGTCTATTGATCAGATGATAGAATTGATGGGTAGTTGATCTAATCCTTAAGCATTCCTAAATATAAAAAACCCTTAAGGTTACTATAACATCGTTTGCACTATTATCCCAAAAGTTAAACAAGACTAAATTAGTCTTTTATTTAGAACCCTATTATAGGAGCATTATATGCAAGTCTATCTGGACAACAACGCGACAACGATGGTCGATCCTGCCGTCGTAGAGGCGATGATCCCTTATTTTAGTGAGGTTTACGGAAACCCGAACTCACTGCACCGTTTTGGAACCGCATCACACCCAGCGATCACAAAAGCCATTAATCAGATGTATAAAGGGATTAATGCGAGCGACAAAGATGATATTATTTTTACTTCATGCGCTACCGAATCAAACAACTGGGTTCTCAAATCGGTATGGATTGATAAGATTGTAAACGGGGATAAAAACCATATCGTTACCAGTGAAATCGAACACCCCTCCGTCCTCTCTACCTGTAGATTTCTCGAAGAACAAGGGGTCAAAGTGACCTATCTTCCGGTGAACGATCAAGGGATTGTTGAAGCCCATACCCTTCGCAGTTTCATCACCGATAAAACGGCGCTTGTATCTATTATGTGGGCGAACAATGAAACAGGGATGATTTTCCCGATCAAAGAGATGGGGGAGATCTGTAAAGAGAAAGGGGTTCTTTTCCATACAGACGCGGTTCAGGCTGTGGGCAAAATTCCGGTTGATATGCAGGATGTGCATGTCGATTTTATGTCGATGTCGGCCCATAAATTTCACGGTCCAAAAGGGATCGGAGCGCTGTATATTCGTAATTCTCAAGAGTTGACTCCGTTATTACATGGGGGAGAACATATGGGAGGACGCCGATCCGGTACCCTCAATGTCCCTTATATCGTCGGTATGGGAAAAGCGATTGAGCTGGCAACCGAGAATATCGCCGAAAAAATGGCTTCTATTCGTGTTAAACGGGATCGTCTCGAAGATGCTCTACTCTCACAGCTTAGTGACGTCATGGTCGTTGGAAATCGCGATAATCGGACACCGAATACCATTTTGATCTCTATTCGCGGAGTTGAGGGTGAGGGGATGCTGTGGGACTTGAACAATGCCCTCATCGGTGCCTCTACTGGTTCGGCCTGTGCCTCGGAAGATCTCGAAGCCAACACCGTAATGCTCGCTATCGGTGCCGATAATGAGTTGGCTCATACGGGTATCCGTTTGAGCCTTAGCCGTTTTACAACGGACGAAGAGATTGATTACGTCATTGAGCGGTTTTCAACGGCGGTAAAACGTCTACGCGCGATTTCAAGCTCGTACGCAATCGTACAACCCACTCCCGGCGGTGAAGCTGGAGAATGTCACATTCATCACTAAAGGATTCTATTATGGCAAAAAATGATTTATTGGGCGGATCTCTTTGGGATCAGTATTCCAACAAAGTAACGACATTGATGAACAACCCTAACAATCAAGGGGAGATCACTCAAGAGGAGTGTGACGCGGCAGGACATAAATTGATCGTTGCCGATTTCGGAGCCGAGAGCTGTGGAGATGCCGTCCGTTTGTATTGGGAAGTGGATCCCGCGACCGATACGATCGTCAACTCAAAGTTTAAAAGTTTCGGATGCGGTACGGCGATTGCAAGTTCGGACATGATGGCGGAATTGTGCATCGGAAAAACGGTTCAGGAAGCGGTTAAAATCACCAATATCGATGTCGAAAAATCACTTCGTGATGATCCCGAAACACCGGCCGTTCCGCCGCAAAAAATGCACTGTTCCGTTATGGCGTACGATGTTATCAAAAAAGCGGCAGGGCTCTATCTCGGTGTTGACGAATCAAGCTTTGAAGATGAGATTATCGTGTGCGAATGTGCCCGTGTCAGCCTCGGAACGCTTCGTGAAGTGATCAAGCTCAATGACCTTAAAACTATCGAGCAGATCACTGATTACACCAAAGCGGGCGGTTTCTGTAAATCGTGTATCAAACCGGGCGGACATGAAGCGCGCGAGTATTATCTTGTGGATATTCTTGCCGATGTGCGCCGTGAGATGGATGAGGAGAAAATGCGTTCCGCTGCAGATGCGGGAAGTCACGGTGATTTCGAAGCGATGACGTTGGTTCAGAAGATCAAAGCGATTGACAGCGTTGTGGACGAGTCGATTCGTCAGTTCTTGATTATGGACGGCGGAAATATGGAGGTTATCGATATCAAGGATTCCCCTGATTATATCGATGTCTATATTCGCTATTTAGGGGCTTGTAACGGCTGTGCAAGTTCAAGTACGGGGACATTGTACGCTATCGAAGCGACACTCAAAGAAAAACTCTCTCAAAAAATCCGCGTTTTACCGATTTAATAAACTCTCTTTAGATTCCCGCTACTGCGGGAACCTCTTTGTTAAAAATTTTTATCAAACCAATCGGCTACTTGAGACCGAATCGTATGTCTCAACTGAATCCCCGCAATAAAGTTATTATGCTGTGCTTTGTTAAGCAAGCTGACAAGGGCATTGCGTCGTTTGGAGAGGAAGGGATGATCGATTTGTCCGGGGTCACCCATAACGACGAGACGTGTCTCATCTCCCATACGGGTTCCGATGAGTTTTAGGGTCGCATTGGTCATATTTTGGGCTTCATCGATGATAACGAATTTGCGTGATATGGTCGTCCCTCGCAAGTGGGCGATGTCCATCACTTCGATGTTGTATTTTTTCATAAACACTTCGGTTGCATTTTCCCGTTTGACCGAGTTTGTAGTGCCGGTATACTCGACCCGCGCGTCGATGGAGCGTTTGCTTTGGTGCTCGATGGTGAAATTGACCGCCGCATAGAGAGGGTACATGAAGTATCCGAGTTTCTGTTCTTCATCCCCTTTACGAAATCCGAGCTCTGCTTGCTGATCGTTGGAGGTGACGGTGTTACGGGCATAAACAATCCCCTCGACAATCCCCTCTTCGACCAGCTCCAGTCCCGCTTGGAGGGCGACAAGGGTTTTTCCCGATCCGGTAGAGCCTGAGACGACGCTAACGTAGTTTTGTGGATGGGTCATCATCGCATAGTAGAATTTTTGCTCCAGATTAAGGGGACGGACAAGCTCTTCGTTAAAATGTTCCCCGAAGCGGCGATCAAAATCACACCATTCAATTTGGTTGTTGAAACTAAAAGCGTGACGTTGAATCCCCGTTTCGTACATCTCTGAGGTGGTACTGCGTGCTTTTTGGACAAACGTGAGTTGGTCAAAATTGTGATGAACTGCATCTGCGGGGAGGGCGGGAGTCTCTTCGTACTCGTAGGTGTAGGTAAAGTCGATTTGTTCCGGTGCTTCTACACTGCTGTTTCGGATGCTTTGGGTGCGGATTCCCCGAATCTCGGCGGCAATACGAAATGACATGTCATTGCTGAGGAGGGTGAGATCGTAATCATCGGCAATCTCACCGATCTTGGCATCATTGATCCCTTTGGGTTCGGAGAAGTTGTGAGCGACACGATAGTGTTCTCGGTGGACGATAAAGAGATCGATGAGATTCGCTTCTCCGCCGTGAAGGGAGCGATCATAATTGAGAGCTAAACGATAGTAGCGGTCATTTTTGCACTCTTCTACATCAACATGCTTGCGGACGCATTCGGGAAGCTCTATAAAGCTGATGGGTTCGCCCCACGCCGCATCGGCAAGACGAAAAAATTCGCGTGCCTGAAACCCCGCTTCGGAGCGCATGTCATCTTTTTTGCTGTTAAGTTCAGCCAAAACAATGTTGGTTATAACGATACCGTTGTGATTTTCATCACTGATTCGTAAAATGTTGGTGGGGTCATCAAGGATAACGGACGTATCGAGGAGGTAGCAGTTTTGAGTTGGACTCATCACAAAGAACCCTTTTTATAGGAATTCTCTATGGTAGCAAAACTAATCTTAAGTGTAGTAATTCTTGATACCGTTCATCGTAGAACCCATGTTAAGGAGTATCATATCGGCAACTACAAGTGCTGCCATCGACTCGGCAACAACCGAACCGCGCACGGCGACGCAGGGATCATGTCTCCCTTTGAGAGAGACGCTAACGCTTTCGTTGGAGGTATTGGTGCTCTCTTGGTCGATAAAGATCGACGGGGTCGGTTTGAAGTGGACACGCAACACTACATCATCACCGTTACTCATACCGCCCAAAATCCCCCCTGCATGGTTGGATTTAAAACCCTCAGGGGTGATAGGGTCGTTATTTTGGCTGGCGAGAAGCTCTGAACTGTGAATCCCCTCTCCGATCTCCACCGCTTTAACGGCATTGATCCCCATCATCGCTTCTGCCAATACGGCATCGAGTTTGTAATAAAGCCCTTGCCCCAATCCGATAGGGAGGTTTGAAATTTTGATCGTAGCGACACCGCCGACTGAGTCATGTCCGTTTTTAGCTTCCAAAATCGCCGCTTTTTGAGCCTCTTCGACGTTTTTATCGAGAGCATAGATGGGGCTACTTTTCGGATAATTAAAATCGAGAGATTGGGCTTCGATACCGTGAATAGCACTGATACCGCTCGCAAACTCTATCCCGAGAGATTTGAGCATTAATTTAGCCACTGCACCCCCCGCAACGCGCGCCGCTGTTTCCCGTGCACTTGAGCGTCCGCCGCCGCGATAGTCACGGAGGCCGTATTTGTGAAAATAGGTGAAATCGGCATGTCCAGGGCGAAAAATATCTTTGACATTGGAGTAGTCGCCGCTTTTTTGGTCGGTGTTGTAAATGACTAACGTAATCGGGGTTCCGGTACTGAGCCCTTCGAAAACACCGCTGAGGATTTCGACCTTGTCCTCCTCTTTGCGGGCGGTGGCAAATTCGTTTTGTCCCGGTTTGCGACGATCCAACTCGCTTTGGATAAAGGCTTCATCGATGGCGAGTCCCGCAGGAACACCATCAAGTACACACCCTATCGCTTTTCCGTGGGACTCACCGAAGGTGGTCATTGTAAATCGTTCACCAAACCGGTTCATTTAAGCTCCTTGCTCAGCATTTCAAGGGCGATTTGTGCCGCTTCTTGTTGCGCCTGCTTTTTACTTTTTCCCTGAGCGGAGGCGTATCGCTTGCCGTCGATGATGACGGCCACTTCAAACTCTTTTTTGTGATCGGGGCCGTGAGCGGCGATGAGCTGATATTCGGGAGTTGTACCGTAGTGGGCTTGGGTCAGCTCTTGGAGAGAGGTTTTGTAATCTTTGAAGAGGGAATCGAGCGAAATATCGGGATGGACATGCTCGAGAAGTTCGATCGTGATCTCTTGAACTTTTTGGAGACCCGTTTCGAGGTAGATAGCCCCCATAAGTGCCTCAAAAGCATTGGAGAGGAGAGAACTTTTGGTTCGTCCGCTGTTGTTCTCTTCGGCATTGGAGAGAAAAATATGCTCCCCCAATTTCAGATAGATAGCCAGAGAGGTAAATCCCCCCTCGTTAACAAGAGAAGCGCGCATCTTGGAGAGTTTTCCCTCATCGAACGCGCGAAATTTTTTATAGAGGTATTCACCGACGATCAAATCGAGTACCGCATCCCCCAAAAACTCAAGTCGCTCATTATTGTAGGGCTGTTTGTAGCTTTTATGCGTCAGCGCTTCAATAAGGAGCTCTTTGTTTTGGAATGTGTACCCTAAACGTTCTTGCAGGGCTTCTAAGTTGTTCATTTGTTGTTTAGTCCTTCTTTAAATTTTTCCGCCTCTTCGCGGGCAATCTGGTCGCACTGTTCGTTTTCGATATGGCCGTTATGTCCCCGTACCCAAACACCTTCAATGCGGTGTTGTGCGGAGACGCGGATGTACTCTTGCCAGAGGTCGGGATTTTTGACTTTGGCAAAGTTGCGGTTAATCCACCCTTGGAGCCATTCATTGATCCCTTTGATGACATAACTCGAATCCGAAATAACGGTCACTTCGCAGGGCTCTTTGATCGCACGAAGCCCTTCGATGACTCCGAGGAGTTCCATCCGATTATTTGTCGTATGCGCTTCTCCGCCACGGATAATCCGCTCTTTATCGCCATAGCGCAAAATGGCTCCAAATCCGCCCGGTCCCGGATTTCCCAGTGCGGAGCCGTCACTGAAGAGAGTTATTTTCTTCAAATCGTTCCTTTGAAAGATTCATAATACTGTGTACCGAATCAATCGCATGGCATTGAGGGCAACGGTGAAACGGCAAAAACGAGATCACGTTACACTCACCGCACGTATATTCAAACTGCAATGTGGCTTTATTCGCGCCGCAGCGTCGTAGGGCGATAAGGGTATCAAGTTCGAATACCGAACTCCCATCTGCCAGCTCAAGCGACCCTTTTGCGCTAAAGAGTTCACGCAAATAGGTGTTGCTTGCAATTATATCCAAATCGAGATTTTCATCTCTGAGGCGCCATAGAATATCGCTGAGGCGGACACTGAGTGATTGGTCATAATGTTTCCATGCCAGCATAGGGCGATAGGTGAAAAGCCACTCGTAAATCATATATCCAAGGTGGCGATGGGTCTGGTAGATTTTTATTAATCTATCGGCTTTCTCATCCATATCGATTTTATGATCTCCTATGAGTATGCGACATTCAAGATAAAGTTTTTCACTGATGGTATCAGGAGAGAGTTCTTGGAGCGATTCCATCACTTCTAGGGCTTTATCATATTGTTGAAGATGCTCATAAATGAGTACCAAAAAGTGTAAGGCCTGCGGTGTTCGGGGTGCATTGTGTAAAATTTGTAGGAATGTTTGGCGTGAACGCTCTAAAAATCCCGCTTTAAAGAAGCTTTTTCCGAGTAGCAATAGGGCATCTTTTTGGAAAATGGGATCACGGTTTTTGGCGAGGAGGGCGTGATAGATCTCCACGCTCTTCTCATAATTTCCCTGATGCTCGAAACTTTGTGCCAACAACAGCCACGATTCGGAGCTGAGGGAGTTGGTCTCTACTTGCTCGGTAAGTTTTTCCCCCTCGCCGATCGATTCGAATTTGCCTAAAAACGATTCGAGGTCATGGTGTTCACGCGCGCTTTTATACCGCCCCCACCAGTAGCTTAGAAAGGAGAGGATGAAAAGGAGGATAAAAAAAACGACGATGCCGAAAAGGGGATCGCGAAATTCAATAAAAAATGTGTCCATCCCGTATTATAGCTTTTGATAGGTTATTTCGCGAATCGTTCTGCTTTTTGAATCGATTCGGTAGAGGAGGGAGGGCTCCTCGGCGTAGTGGCAGAGATCATCACTGCAATTGAGGGTTTTTGTTTGCAGCAATATATCTCCTAGCCCTTGGTTATTCTTATTTTTAATGAGGGGTGAGAGGATATGAATGGAAGCGATCTTTTTTCCGGAAGCATCGGAGACGATGTGTGCCATTGCGGAATTCCCCCGTTTCATCTGAAATAGTATTTCGCTCTCTTGCGGAGAGATTTGGCTCAGTTTCTCAAATTCAAAGCCGCTTAGTGACGTGCTGATCTGCTCAAACGGAGTCTCCGGATGGATAGCACCCAGCCCCTCTTCACTGATGAGCAGCGGGTAGGGGAGGGTATCGCTTGGGGTACTACACCCGATAAGAATGAGAGCGGTGATGAGGATACGGAGGATCAAAATATCCGCTCCACCATGAGCTGAAGAGAGACCCGTCCATTCCACTCGTTTTTATTCACCGTATAACTGCACGACATTTTTTTGCTCTGGGGGCATTCGAGTGTCCGCCGAAACGCAATCAGTTCAAGTGTTTTGGGGCTGAGCCGTGAGGGACGCAGTTCAACACGGCTGTGGGACTGATCGCTTCCGAAGAGTTTTACCGTAACGACATCGGCCTCACGAATCAAAAATCGCGGGCGGGGATTCCCTTCGCCGTAAGGCTCGAATCGCTCCAGAAGTTCAAGGAGTTGAAAATTGATCATCTCGTGCTCCAACTCCCCGACAATATCGTTATGGGGGATAAAGTCTTTTGGATTAACATGTTTGGCCGCGTCATTGATCCCGCGTCGAAACGACTCTACGGCGTCATCTTCCATGGAGAGTCCTGCCGCCATTTTGTGTCCGCCGAATTTGACGAGGAGGTGCTCTTGGGATTTGATAAGGGTATAGAGATCGACGTTGCCGATACTGCGACCGGACCCTTTTGCAATGCCGTTATGGAGACTCAGGACAATGGCAGGCTTTTGAAAATGGTTGACAAGACGAGAGGCGACGATTCCGACAACCCCCTCATTCCAGTGCTCACCGGCGACGACTATGATGGGATCATCATGGTTAACGTGCAGCATCGCCTCTGATGTCGTTTGCGCTTCGGTCTCTTTACGCAATGTATTGAGAGAGGTGAGAAGCTCAAACTGATGGTATGCCCGCTCGGTGGTGTCGGCCAGCAGAAAATCGAGGGCGATGGAGGCATCTTCGAGTCTTCCTGCCGAATTAATACGCGGAGCGATTTGAAAAGCGATATCTTCCGCCGAGATGGCGGAACGGTTTAGAAAATCGCGGATCATCACAAAAGGGGAGAGGGTTGATGTTTGCATCATCTCCAGACCCGTTTTGACGATGGCACGATTGATCCCCACAAGGGGCATAACATCGGCGATAATCGCGAGGGAGAGAAAAGGGAAAAATTGCCGCATATCGCTCGTGAGTCCCAGCTCTTGTTTAAGAAGCCCCATAAGAAGCCATCCTACCTGTGCGCCGCATATCTCCTTGAACGGATAGGGGCAATCGCTCTGTTTGGGATTGATGATGGCATAGGCATTAGGGAGGCTATCACCCGGGGTATGGTGATCGGTAATGATCAGATCAATCCCTCTTGCTTTACATACCTCTGCTGCTTCGAGGGCATTGATCCCGTTATCGACCGTAAAAATAACATCGGCATCGAGTCGCTCCAGTACATTTTTCGAGACACCGTATCCGTCGGTAAATCGGTTGGGTATCGTGGTGATGAGGGGGTAGGGGATGAGGTCGAAAAAACGTTTGACGATCGCGGTCGAGGTGACGCCGTCGACATCGTAATCACCCACCAGTGCGATACGTTCACCGTTACGGATAGCATGTGCGAGCCGTTCGACACCTTTCTGGGCATCTTTGAGAAGACTGGGGTGGGGGATATCGGAGAGCTTTTCACTCTGCGCCTCAAATCGGCGCGCTAAAAAACTCCCCAGAGCACTATGATCGAGTAGGGGAACCTCAGGCAGGGTTTGCATGCGAGAAAGTTGCCTTTACAAATCCGAGGATCGAAGCATTCGGGCTTTGGAGACGTGAGGTGAATTCAGGGTGGAACTGTACCCCTAAAAACCACGGATGCGCAGGAATCTCTACCGCTTCGATAAGACCGTGTGATTCTCCGGTTACGACCATTCCCGCAGCTTCAAGCGCCGCACGATAGGTTGGATTAGCTTCGTATCGATGACGATGGCGCTCATGGATAAGGGCTTCGTTATTATAGGCGGTGCGGAGGTTTGAACCCTCTTTCGTTTCGCACGGATATTCACCCAAGCGGAGCGTCCCTCCCATAGGTGAATGGTGTGTACGGAGTTGTGTTTCACCCGATTGGTCGATAAAATTATCGATCAAATAGATCATCGGATGGGTTGTTGCTGGGTTAAACTCAATCGAGTTGGCATCCTCATAACCTAACACGTTACGGGCATACTCGACGATGGAGAGCTGCATTCCCAAACAAATTCCCAAATACGGGATTTTGTTTTCACGGGCATAGCGGATTGCCTGAATTTTCCCCTCAACGCCGCGATTACCGAAACCGCCCGCTACGAGAACCGAATCACAATCACGTAAAAGAGCTTCGGCCCCCTGTGTTTCGATTTTTTCACTGTCAACCCAGTGGATTGCTACACGGGTATCGAGGTGTGCACCGGAGTGGATGAGGGCTTCGATCAGTGATTTGTACGACTCTTTGAGCTCCAAATATTTACCGACGAAAGCGATCGTGACGTGGTATTTCGGAGAGACGATTTTTTTGACCAATGAATCCCATTGTTCCATATCGGGTTTGAGTTCGCCCAATCCCAACTCTTTGCTGATCGGAGCAAGGATATTTTGTTGTAAAAAGCTGAGCGGCACGGCGTAAATGGTTTGCTCATCCATCGCTTCGATGATACTGTCACCGCTGACATCACACGCTAACGCGAGTTTCTTTTTAAAGGTTTTCGGGAGTTTTTCTTCACTACGGGCGATAATCATCTGCGGAGTGATTCCGATACGGCGAAGCTCTTGAACCGAGTGCTGTGTCGGTTTGCTTTTGTGCTCACCGGCTGCTTTGATGAACGGGATGAGGGTGACATGGATGAAAAATGTCCCCTCAACCTCGTCATCGTGTTTCATCGTACGGATCGCCTCCATAAACGGAAGCCCTTCGATATCTCCGACGGTACCGCCAAGCTCGACGACAAGAATCTCATGCCCCTCACCCGCTTTTTTGATCCGATCGACAATCTCTCCGACGATATGAGGGACGACTTGAATCGTTTGTCCTAAATATCCGCCGCTGCGTTCACGTTCAATGACCGAACTGTAAACCTGACCGGTTGTAAAGTTGCTGGTACGTAAAAAGGAGGTGTCGAGAAAACGCTCGTAGTTTCCGATATCGAGATCGGTCTCTGCTCCATCTTTGGTAACAAAAACTTCACCGTGCTCTAGAGGACTCATAGTTCCCGGATCGACATTGATATAGGGATCGATTTTGAGCATACCGACTTGTTTGCCGGAGTGTTTGAGGAGTGCACCGATGCTGGCTGCCGTAATCCCTTTTCCGAGTGAACTCAGAACTCCGCCGGTTACAAAAATATATTTGGTCATTGAATCATTCCTTAGCTCTTAGCGTTTTACGATTGGGTTAAATGGGTCGTGATGATCCAAAACGTCGACAAATTGCCGCTCTTCTTAAGGAACGTATTATATACTTTTAAGACTTATAAAAACGTTTGAAAGATGGAATTTAATGGAATCGGCTTTATATTACGTCACGATAGCGTTGGGAATGTCGATCATTGTCAATCTTATTTTAAAACGGTTTGGAATTTCTCAAATTATCGGATACATTCTAACGGGTGTGACGGTAGCGTATGCTTTCGATTTGCGCCATATGAGTGATTCGCATACCTTAGAGATGATCGCCGAATTCGGTGTGGTCTTTTTGATGTTCACGATCGGGCTTGAAGTCTCGCTTCAACGCCTCTCCACGATGAAAACCGATGTTTTTTTTAACGGATCGCTGCAGGTTCTTCTCTCCTCCGTGATCTTTTTTGCGATTGCCTACTGGGGTTTTGGTATCTCATTGGAGAGCGCTTTGATTACCTCTATGGCTCTTTCACTCTCATCAACGGCGGTCGTCCTCAGTTATCTAAAATCGACCAAAGAGATTGCCCGACCTTACGGTCAAAAAGCGACGGGAATTTTGATTTTTCAAGATATTGCCGTCATCCCGATCCTGATTTTGATCGGTTTTTTGAGCTCAAACGGTAAAGATATCGGTGATGTTTTACTTCAAACGGCCATCAGTGCGGTCGTCATTGTCGGATCGCTTTTTATTGTCGGTAAGCGGGTGATGACATGGCTGCTCCATTTCTCCTCTTCCAGTGAAGTGGACGAGTTGTTTATGGGCTCTGTTTTGGTCATCGTCGTTGCCTCCTCACTGCTCGCTTCCTATGCAGGGTTTACCTATTCGCTGGGGGCATTTGTCGCGGGGATGATCATTGCCGAAACCCGTTACCATCATAAAGTCGAATCGGATATCGCCCCTTTTAAAGATTTGTTACTCGGGACATTCTTTGTCACGGTGGGGATGAAGATCGATTTGGCACTCTTTACGAGCCATTTTTTCGAGATACTAGCCATTCTCGGTGTCGTTTTAGCGGTGAAAGCCGTCGTAATTTTCGGTGTAATTCGAATCCATTCACAGTCAAAAATAGCCTTTAAAACCGCTATTGCCCTCGCGCAAGTGGGGGAATTTTCGTTTGCTATATTCGCATTGGCGGGAAATTACAGATTGATTCCCGAAGAGCTCTCTCAGCTTTTGGTTTTAGTGGCGGTTCTTTCGATTATCCTGACTCCGTTTGTCCTGACCTATCTAGCGACTATCAGCGGCTATTTTTTCAAAGATGTCAGTGTAACCGAAACCTTTGCGATGCTTCCGGGACGGCACAACCATATTATTGTGTGCGGATACGGTATCGTCGGAAAGTTTGTGGCAAAAGAGCTGCGTGCTTCGGGAGTCGACTATGTCGTAGCCGATAACAGCTATAAGCACGTCCAAGAGGCGCTTCGTGACCATCAAGAGGTCTATTTCGGGGATATGTCCAAGAGTGCTATTTTGGATAAACTCTGCACCAAAGATTCCGTCAGTGTTATTATTACCCTCGACAATCTTGAGAAAAAGCGGCTAATCTGCGAAGCGATACTCCGATATGCTCCGGAGGTCAAACTGGTCGTTAAAGTGGTGAGTTTGGAAGAGAAACGGGAGTTACGCGGCCTTCCTATCACGATTACGATTGATGGGAAAAAAGAGGTGGCTGCCCGCCTTGTGAGCGAAGCGCTAACCTGCGAATTATGATTTTTTAGGCTGTTCGGTTACAAGCCACTGAAGATAGCCGATTGACCACTCCAGATCTTCTATGGCGGTATCAACGGCTTCGAGCGGCTGATCAAGGTTGGCTTTCAACTCTTTAAGACGCTGTTTAAGATACTGCGCCATATGATAGTAGGTATTGAGCGAGGTATCGTCTTGGGCTTTGATAATCAAATCTTCGAGTGTTGCGACGAGCTCTTTTTCGTTGGGGAAAATATTTCCCGCTTTGCGAAGGGTACGCTGTACCCGCTGGAGGTGTGCCATATCGAGTTTGAAATTCTCAGACATCAGTTTCCTCGTGAACCCGGTTTAATCGCTTCGCTTCCGTTTACGCACAACGGACAGTTATCGGGTGCATACATTTCGAAATCGAAATCAGCAAGAGCAAAAAGAGGTTTGTCCGAGGAGAGTGCACAGTTAGCTTTACGCTCCAACGCACTGCCGTCGCGTTTACAAAAACCGCGATTGGCAAGAGCGGCAAATCCCACCACTACGCCACCGAGGGCTTCGATCGCCTTTGCGGCTTCCATTGCCGAGCCGCCGGTGGTGATGATATCTTCACAGATGAGGACACGTTCGCCCGGAGTGATCTCAAATCCGCGACGAATTTGCATCTCACCGTTGACACGCTCTGCAAAAATGGAGCGTTTGTCGAGTGCCGTCGCGAGGGCGAATCCTGCGATCAAACCGCCGAGGGCAGGGGCACAGACGGTATCGATAGCAATTCCGCTTGCTTTGATCGTATCACTCAGCGCATCGGCGAGGAGTTTTGCCGTTTTCGGTTGTTCCAACACTTTTGCCGATTGGAGGTAATAGGCAGAGTGGTTGCCTGAGCTGAGTTTAAAATGTCCCTCGAGCATCGCGCTCGCATCGAGGTAGATTTGTTTGATATCCATCACAGTTATACCGTCAAGATATCTTGCTCTTTACTTTTGAGCAATTCTTCGATTTTGGCAATAAATTTATCGGTGATTTTTTGAACTTGATCTTGAGCTGATTTAGATTCATCAGCCGTAACGAGTTTGTCTTTTTCGAGTACTTTGATTTTGTCGTTTGCTTTTTTACGGTCATTACGTACCGCTACTTTCGCATCTTCCGCCATCCCCTTGGCTTTTTTTGCCGTCTCTTGACGCTGATCAACCGTCATTGCAGGGAAGAAAAGCTTGATTTCGGTTCCGTTGTTGTTCGGATTAACACCGATATCGGCTTTCATAATCGCTTTTTCGATAACGCTAAGCATTGATTTATCCCATGGAGAGATAGTAATCGTTGTAGCGTCGGTGGCTAAAACACTCGCTGCTTGATCGATCGGAGTGAGTGAGCCGTAGTTATCGACACGAACATTATCCAATATTTTAGTGGTGACACGTCCTGTGCGGAGTGTGCGAAAGTTGCTGAGCAAGTGCTCACAGCTCCCTTGCATCTTCTCTTCACAAAATTGATACACTTCGTTTAACATGAAATTCCCCTTCGTCTTATTTGGTAGTGTTGGTGTCGTTGACGATATTGATCGTCGGCGCCGTAACTTCTGTAGTATCGATCATAGAATCAACAACGGAAGCATTTTTTTGCTGAGCGTAAAAATAGCCCAATGCAATGGTGTTGACTACGAAAACAAATCCGAGAAAAAAGGTTACTTTAGCCAAAAAGCTTCCCGGTCCTTTAGCCCCGAAAACCGATTCGTTGGAACCGCTGTATGCTCCCAAACCGATGCTTGAGCTTTTTTGTAGCAGTACCGCGATGGTGATCATAACGACCAAAACGATCTGCACGATGAGCAGTATACCTGTCATGTTAATCCTTGATTTTTAAAAAAGTTCGCGATTATAGCATAGTGTTTATAAGTCTCGAATGAAGCTTCCTTTTAAAAGAGTAGGACTAAAATACCCTTTTTAAACAAGGGAGAGAATGTGTGTTCAAAATGTACCCAAAAGAAAAAAGTCGCTTTTATGTTTGCTATGGTTGTTTCGTCCGTAGCGTATTATTATATTTTTTCGTGATAGGGTTTTAATTCGAAATGGATATCAATACTAATTTAAATTACTCTAGAAAGGGGTGAATAATGGATACAAAACGACTAATAGTTTTTGGCGGTGTAATCGTCGCTATCGTTATCGGAATCAGCTTTTTTTCACCGAAGCCTCAAGCGAAACAAACAGAGGGAGAGGTAAAACCAATTGTGTCCGTAAGCACTTTCCCCCTCTATGAAGCGGCTCGTAACATCGCAGGGGATGAGTTGGAGGTTCA